>JADMIO010784976.1_pt1 | contig 83192 bp, 93 predicted proteins | sample 8958161 | NCBI WGS metagenome assembly JADMIO01 (sample SAMN16585339, study PRJNA669376) | soil metagenome | isolation source: Crop rotation soil | place: USA: Cullars Rotation, Alabama | collected 2011
CTTTCCCGAAACCCTTGCAAATGCTGGATTTTCTGCCTGTGGACAGCCCCTCAAATGTCAATAGGTGCGCCCCTCATCTGTCAGCACTCTGCCCCTCAAGTGTCAAGGATCGCGCCCCTCATCTGTCAGTAGTCGCGCCCCTCAAGTGTCAATACCGCAGGGCACTTATCCCCAGGCTTGTCCACATCATCTGTGGGAAACTCGCGTAAAATCAGGCGTTTTCGCCGATTTGCGAGGCTGGCCAGCTCCACGTCGCCGGCCGAAATCGAGCCTGCCCCTCATCTGTCAACGCCGCGCCGGGTGAGTCGGCCCCTCAAGTGTCAACGTCCGCCCCTCATCTGTCAGTGAGGGCCAAGTTTTCCGCGAGGTATCCACAACGCCGGCGGCCGGCCGCGGTGTCTCGCACACGGCTTCGACGGCGTTTCTGGCGCGTTTGCAGGGCCATAGACGGCCGCCAGCCCAGCGGCGAGGGCAACCAGCCGAGGGCTTCGCCCTGTCGCTCGACTGCGGCGAGCACTACTGGCTGTAAAAGGACAGACCACATCATGGTTCTGTGTTCATTAGGTTGTTCTGTCCATTGCTGACATAATCCGCTCCACTTCAACGTAACACCGCACGAAGATTTCTATTGTTCCTGAAGGCATATTCAAATCGTTTTCGTTACCGCTTGCAGGCATCATGACAGAACACTACTTCCTATAAACGCTACACAGGCTCCTGAGATTAATAATGCGGATCTCTACGATAATGGGAGATTTTCCCGACTGTTTCGTTCGCTTCTCAGTGGATAACAGCCAGCTTCTCTGTTTAACAGACAAAAACAGCATATCCACTCAGTTCCACATTTCCATATAAAGGCCAAGGCATTTATTCTCAGGATAATTGTTTCAGCATCGCAACCGCATCAGACTCCGGCATCGCAAACTGCACCCGGTGCCGGGCAGCCACATCCAGCGCAAAAACCTTCGTGTAGACTTCCGTTGAACTGATGGACTTATGTCCCATCAGGCTTTGCAGAACTTTCAGCGGTATACCGGCATACAGCATGTGCATCGCATAGGAATGGCGGAACGTATGTGGTGTGACCGGAACAGAGAACGTCACACCGTCAGCAGCAGCGGCGGCAACCGCCTCCCCAATCCAGGTCCTGACCGTTCTGTCCGTCACTTCCCAGATCCGCGCTTTCTCTGTCCTTCCTGTGCGACGGTTACGCCGCTCCATGAGCTTATCGGGTCCACTCGCGAACGCAGAAAGGCCCACCCGAAGGTGAGCCAGTGTGATTACATTTGCGGCCTAACTGTGGCCAGTCCAGTTACGCTGGAGTCACTAGTATTTAGGTGACACTATAGAAGCGGCCGCGACAACTTGTCCACGTGGAATTCTAAGCTTAGGATCCCAATGTGCTGGAAAGTCTCGTATACCGCGCGCCACAGCCCGAGCATGCGCAGCGGCATCTCGCGAACGAGACGGCTGGGATCGATGATGTAAGGACCGCCCGCCTTCACGGCGAGCGAGAAGATCAGCCGGCGCTCGGGACGGCGTTGGAGTTTTTTACTTCGGCCTCGATGTCCATGGCGTTTACGCGCTGCACCAGCTGCACCAGCGGCATGATGCGCATCTTCTTAGCCTTCTTCAGCACCGGCTCGATATCGGCATCGGTGAACGCCGGCGTGCCGTTGGGCTTGAAGACGCAGCGTACGAAGATCTTCCAGAACACGTCCTCGCCCTGAAACACCTCGACGGGCGTTTCGTCGGGGAGGGTCTTCACCACAACCTCCTCCCCGAGGATCTTCAGCCGCTCCTCCTGCGGCCCGAAGAACTGCAGCAGCTCATCACGCATATGAGACCGCGCCGTCGATCTCGATCGTCATGCCGCCGCGAAGCGCATCACCGGTGTCGACGTCGGAGCTGAACGTCAGCACGTAGCCGAAGAACTGCGCGATCTTGCTGTTCGAGAACGTGACGCGGAATTCGAGCCGCGTCTTCGCGAGCCGTGCGGCACGCAGCGCCTGATGCACGCTGTTGTTGTGGTTCACGTTCATCGGCACGCTCAACTGCCCCTCGTCCGGCAGCCCAAGCAGCTTTTCCTTCGCGCTCGAGTCGAGGTCGGAGGTGTCGTTCACCGATGCTGCGCCTCCGCCGAGACCGCGGATGCTGCGAACGCCGGGAATATCGGTGAAGCTCGACGGGCTTCCGCCGTCGGAATACGCGATCTTGGTGCCTTGTGCGGTGATAGCGGGGGAGGTCATGTCGACTCCTTATGACGTCGTTGGAAAGTGGCTGGCATAACGCCAGTGAAAACGGTGCAGCTTTGCTTCGAACTCGTAGAGATGCCGGCCGTTGTCCTCGTCCGGGATCGGGACCGTCTTGAAGCTCGCGGCCTGCATCCGCAGCCGGATCGCCTCGGCCGCCGCCAGCGCCTCGGCGAAGGTCCCCGCCCAGGCGTCGATCTGGTAACGCACCTCGAGGAGACCGTCGTCATCGCCATCGAGGCTGGTCTGCGGCACGCATCCCGTAACCGCGTAGGAAGCGCGCGGCTTCGTTTGTCCCTCCGGGATCGGGATCGGCGTGAAGCGTTCGCCGATCAGCGCCGTGATGCTGTTGTCGCCCAGCACGTGGGACTTCAGCGCCGCAACGAAATCGACGAGCGTCAGCGTCGACATCTAAGCGGCCTCCGCCCAGTCGCTTACGTTGAAGCCGAGACGGCGCCCGATCGCGCCGATCCCGCGCAGCAGCGAAAGCTGGATCGCACGCGCCGCCTCGAATTTCTTCGCCTCGAACGCGTCGTACAGGAACGGATCCGGTTTCTGCCGCGACGTCCCGAAGTGCACGAGCCACCAGTAATTCGGGTTGCCTGCACGCTGCGAGCCTGTCGGATTGCGCCGCGTGTCGGCGCCGGCGCCGAAGATGTAGCCGCGGTTGCGCACGGTCACGTTCACCACGAACTTCTCGCGCTTCGACGCGCGGTACGTGATGTTGGCGCGGATCTCGCCTGGCGCGCGGTGCGGCGCGCGACGCTGATCCTTCAGCACCGGCGCCCGCTTCTTCGCTTCGGGCACGATCACACGCGCGCCATCGTAGAGCGCGCGATAGATCGTCTTCTCGCGCTCCATCTGCGTCGTCATCTGGCCGAGCGCGTAATCGAGCTCGCGCAAGCCTTTAAGCTCCATCGTCACCCGGTTAGGCATCGCTCACGCCCTGCGTCGTCAAAAGCTCCATCTCCACCTTGCGCCCGTCGCGGTCGACCGGCGGCACCCACACGATCGGGTAATAGAGTCCGCCGTAAACGATGCGCATCTGCGGCGTAATCGAGTCGCGCCAGCGGATCCGGAAGCGCACCGTCGCCTCGGCGTGATGTTCCTGCGCCGCGAAGAGCTCGCGGCCTCGCAGCGGCTCGATCGACGCCGACACGCTCGAAAGGTGCGACGTCCATTCCCCGTTCGGCGAGCCGTCGGCGAGCTGCTGCGGGCTGCCGATCGCGAAGCGCTCGATCGCGACGAGGTGCGTCAGCGCTCCCGCTTTAAGCACCGAGCCCTTCCACCCGATACGGCCGCGCGAGATCGAGCGCCGCCTGCGGTACCTGTCCCGCTTCCCGATCCTTGAAGAGCGAGCCGATGTAGAGCTTCATCGCGGCGCGCAGCGGGCCCGGCACCACCGAACCATCCTGCTGCGGCGAACCCGCCCGATCGGCGTATCCCGCGCGGAACGTCACCAGCACCGCCGCGGGCACCGACCGCACCGCAGGCCAAGCCACCTGCCACGCGGGAACGATGCGCGGCCCGGCGCTGAACGAGTTATCGACGGTGTACTGGTCCGCCGCCAGCACCTGCGCCGCGCCACCCGTATCGGTGTACGCGATGCCGGTCACGGCCAGCAGCGGCGGCTTTGGCAGCCAGATCTCGCCCTCGCTGAAGTCATCCAGCGCGACGCGCCACGTCTGGTCGACAAATGCGCGGCCCGTGTATTTCTCGAAATACTCCCGCGCCGCCGGGATCAGCTCGTCCTCGATCAAGTCGTCGTACTTCGTGATGTCGCTGTCGAGCTCGAGGTGCAGCTTCGCCTGGGCGAGCGTCACCGGCTCGACAGCCGGTGCAGAGACGAGCGTCAGCGCAGGCTGCATGGCAGTTAATCCCAGGAAAGGCAGTAGTCGCCCGACATCTCGCAGCGCAGCTTCGCGCCGAGGCTCTGCAGGTAAGTCACCGCCTCGGTGCGCGGCAACCCGAACTGCTCCGCGCGGCCGGGCTTCTGCTCGACGTTGATGCAGGGCCGGCAGCGCTTCAGCGTCTCCTCCGCGCCCTTGAGCGCGAAGAGCTCGTAGCCCTCGCAGTCGAGCTTGATGAAATCGACGTTCTCGATGCGGTAGTCGTCGAGGCGGCGCAGCGGAATGTCGCCGTCTCCCGCGACGTGCGAATCACCCGAGCTTCCGTCCGACGTCGCGATCGCGATGCTGCCGTCGTGATCACCCAGCGCAGCCGCGTAGAGCATCACCTGCCCTTCGTTCAGCACCGGGACATTCCGCGCAAAGCACTCCCGATGCGCCTCCACCGGCTCGAAAGCGTGCACCGTCGCGAATTTCTTCGTGAGGTGCATCGACCACAAGCCGCAATGCGCGCCGATATCAACGGCGACCCGCCATTCCTTCACCCACTTCAGGGCCGCCAGCAGCTTCGGATACTGATAGGCGAGCTTGCCGTCGACGCGCCGCTTGTTCTTCGGGTGGTTCATCCACTCGATGAGATGCCGCTCGTGATCAGGCAACCACACGCCGCCGACTTGTTTCAACCAGCACCTCCATCAGTTTGTCCGCGACCTCGCGCGGCGTGATCGACGCCATCGCATCGGCGCAGTGATCACACGGCGTCCGCATCCCGCAACCGAGGCCTTCGCCGCCGGCGTAGAAGCTCACCTGGCTGCGATAGCCGGTGACCTCGGGCGAGATGAACCCGCCAAAAATCACCAGCGCCGGCACACCGACCGCAGCGGCAGCGTGGTGCAGCCCACCTTCGGGCGCGACTACAGCCCTCGCGTGCGCAAGCACCGATGCCGCCAGCCTGAAGTCGCGCGTAGCGACGAAGTCGGCGCCATCGAGGAGCTGCACACCGCCCTCTGGTCCGAGCTGCGTCACGCGCACGCCCTCTTCCTGCAGCAGCCAGGCGAGCTTGTTCCAGCGCGTCCATCCCCACTGCTTGTTCGGGCTCGCGCTGGCCTTGATCGTGGGCTCTAAAACGACACGGCCGGCATGGTGCCGGCCGTACTCTTTTTCCTCGTCGGTGAAGTAGATCTCGCCGGACGGCGGCTGATACGCCTTCCACTTCCACTGCTTCGGCGTCCTCGCCGCGATGTAAGGACGCAGCCCGCCGGCACGGCCCTGCAGGATCTGGAAATCCCCTTCCTCGCCCGGCCGCGCCAGGCGCGGGTTGTGATCCCACACCGGATCCCAGCGCGGGCGCCCGAATACGACGCGCACGCGCCGCGGGTCCGTCATCTGCGCGACCCGCGCGCGGCCCGCCACCATCAGCTCGTCGCCGATCCCCACGTCACACCAGCAGGAAACTCTCGGCGTACGTCTTCATCCACCCCTTCCGGTCGCCCTTGAAGTGCACCGCGAACGGGGAGTGCTGGTGTACCGCGCCTTCCCTCCTCGGCGTCACGTTGTGCGTGCGCATCGACAGGAACGCCATCCGGCAGCCCGCGCGACGCTCCGTGCGATAGCGGTCCGGTACCGGCGCCGCCGCCATGCCGATCGCCTCCTGGTCGCCGCCCCAGTGCTCGCGGCAGAGCCCGAGCGCCTTGCTGTAGAACTTGATCGCTGCGCGCCTCGCGCCGGCCGCCACATACATGACGCCGTTGTTGATCGGCGCAATCGGGTTCTCGCGGCGCGTGAGCCCAATATCGAAGCTGCCGTCGAAGGCCGCCTCGAGAGCGCGCGCGATCAGCACGTCCGCGTCCACCAGCACCACGTGGTGCTCGCCGCTCCATTGCTTCAGATACTCGACCTGCCCCGTGAGCTGCAGGTGCATCAGCGACCGCGGCAGCTCGACCTGCAGCACGTCGAAACCCTGCAGCGGCCCATCGCTCACGACGACGTGGCGGTGGCCGAACTTCTCCGCGGTGCGGCGCTGCAGCTCCAGCAGCGGCAGAAAATCGCGCCACTGGGGATACTCATCACGCCCCGCAAACACCGTCACCACCTCGATCACGCAGCCACGGCCTCCACGCACATCGCCGCATCCGCGACCTCGAGCGCCACCGCCTCGACATCGATCTCGTTGCCGATCGGCAGGCTCAGCACCGTGACGGCCAGGGCATCGGCGATCGGGAACGAACCCCACCGCCGCCCCGAGTAAGCGCCCTCGCGATACGGCGGCACCGGATAGTGCACGTGCGTGTCGACGCCCCGGCGGGCGAGCTCGGCCTGCAGCGCGTCGCGGCAGGCGCTGCGCACCACGAACTGGTGAAACACCCCGTTGTAATGCTGCGGCGGCAGGATCAGCGGCGCATTCTTCAGCCGCTTGAAATACGTGATCGCGTTCAGCCGGCGCTTGTAGTTCATGACGTCGAGGTGCTTCAGCTTCACCCGCAGCACCGCGGCCTGCATCTCGTCGAGGCGAGAGTTAATGCCGACGATGCGATGGTCTACGCGGCCGACGCCGCCGTAATTGCGCATCCTGCGCACTTGTGCCGCGAGCCCCGCGGAATTCGTCGTCACCGCGCCGGCATCGCCCAGCGCGCCCAGATTCTTCGACGGGTAAAAGCTGAACGCCGCCGCAGTGCCGAGCGCGCCGGCCTTCGTGTGCTTCTTCTTGTCGTAGATCGCGCCGTGCGCCTGCGCGGCGTCCTCGAACACCGCCAGGCCGTGCTTCGCCGCGATCGCGCTAATCGCATCCATGTCCGCCGGCAGCCCGTAGAGGTGCACGGCGACAATCGCGCGCGTGCGCGACGTGATCGCCGCCTCGATCCGCTCCGGGTCCAGATTCATCGTCAACGCGTCCGGCTCCACCGGCACCGGCGTCGCGCCGGCGTGGGTCACCGCGAGCCAGGTCGCGATATACGTGTTCGCCGGCACGATCACCTCGTCGCCCGCGCCAATCCCGCTCGCCATCAGCAGCATCTGCAGCGCTTCGAGCGCGTTTGCCGTGCCGACGCAATGCTCGACGCCGCAATACGCGGCCCATTCCGCCTCGAACGCCTCGACCTCTGGACCGAGGATGTAGCGCCCTGAGCGCACGACGCGCGCGCTGGCCTCGACGAGCTCGTCGGCGAACTGCGCATTCAGCGCGCCCAGGTCGAGCAGCGCGACGTTCATACTGTGTGAAACCCCGGCAGCGGCACGATCAGCGAGCCCCGCACGCCCTCGCGGCGCAACCGCGGCGCAATCGCTTCGGCGTAGTGCCATGCCAGCAGCACGACGTGCGACGGCTGGTCGTTGACGAGCCGGCGGTTGTCGACGATCGGGATATGGCAGCCCGGGATGAACTTGCCGAGCTTGAGCGAATCCTGCAGCTCCCCGGTGTACGCCATCAGGTCCGGCGACACCCCGTAAAAGTTAAGCAGCGTCGATGCGCGGCCCGGAGCCGAGCATCCTGCCACGCGCGCCCCGCTGAGATGCGCGCTGTGCAGCCAGTTCATGAAGACGTCACGCCCCTGCAGCACGCGCTCGCGGAACTTGCGCCATGCATCGAGCGTGTGCAGGCCCGCGTTGTCCTCGCGGCGGAGCAGCTCGCCGACGCCGGCGTCGACCGGGCGCGTGCCCGCGCGCGCGACGTAAACACGGAGGTTGCCGCCATAGCGCCCGCAGCGCCCGGCGTCGAACACCTCGAGGCCGTACTGCGGGAAGAGCAGCGTCAGCGCCTTCAGCGAATAGGTGCGTATGTGCTCGTGGTAAACCGTGTCGAACTGGTTCTTCTCGAGCACGTCGAGCAGGTAGTGCGACTCGGTGACGAAAACACCGTCTTCCGCGAGCAGCGCAACGAGGCCGCGCATCACCTCGCCCAGGTCCGCCATGTGCGCAAAAACATTCGTCATCGTGATGAGCTTCGCCGGACCGTTCTCCGCGAAGATCTCCCGCGCAAGCACTTCGCTGAAAAACGCCTGGCGCGTCGCCACACCGTTAGCGCGGGCGATCGCCGCAACGTCGGTCGGCTCGACGCCCAGCGCGCGCACGTCGAAGCGCTGCAGGGCTTTCAGGAGCGTGCCGTCGTTCGACCCGACGTCGACGACGAGCGCGTTGCCTGCGAGCTCGAAGCGCCGCGCCAGATCCACAGCAAACTCTGCTTGATACTCACGCACCGGCCACGAGATCCCCGCGCGATACGGATACGACGGCGGGTAGATCTCGGCCCCTGGCACCACGTAATCCAGTTGCGCGAGGCCCGAGTCCGGGCAGAACATGAGCCGCAGCGGGTACGTCGTCTCCGGCGCGTTCGGGTCCGTCACCAGCGCATCGCACGGCGGCTGGTGGCCGAGATCGAGCACGCAGTGCAGGTTCTCCGAGCCGGTGATCTGGCAGCGCGTGAGCGGGCCCGGCGCGGCGTCGTGATCGATCAGGCGTTCAATGCGGCCCATGCGATACCTTTGCTGATCTCGTCCAGCGTCCACTGGTTGTCGGCCAGCACCGAAGCCCACGCCTTGCGGTCCGCGCCGGCATACGTCGCGCAGCACTCGGGCGCGCATAGCACCGGCACGCCGGCGAGAAGGCCCTCCACCGCCGCGGCGCTCGACCACGTCGCGACCAGCCCGGCGCGAGCCAGGTCGTGCGCGAGCGACCGCTGCGTGTGCTTGAAGCGCACAACCACGTCGCCGTGCGCCCGCCGCAGGTTCTCCGTCAGCCGCTCGGTCCAGCCGCGATCGCCCGCGACCACTTCCATGAATTCGTCTGACTGCGCGCACAGCAGCACGTAATCGCCGCCGCTGCGCATCGGCTTCACCCGCACGTTGAGCGCTGCGAAGCGGTTCCCGTCCGACCGGCCCATGCCCGTGTGCTGCAGCGAGTTCTTCGTCACGCGAAACTGCCCGCCGCGCACCGCGTCGAAATAAGAGTTGTCGATGTAGAACCAGTCGCGGCCCTCGGCCTTCGCCTGCGCCCACAGGTGCGCCACCGCTGGACGTACGCCGTAGAACACCGCGGCGCCCGGCTGCAGCGCCGCCGGTGGCTCGGTGCACACGTGTGCACTGCCGCCCGCCGCCTTCACCCCGGCGGCGAACGCCTCACACAGCAGCCGCGCTTTCGGCTTGCCGGGTATCGGATAGCAGGTGACGGAAGGCAACACCGCTCGCAATCTCCTCGACGTGCCACTGCGCCCACGCCAGGCGCTCAAGCTGCGCGAGCCGGATGCCCGTCCATGCCCTCGCCCGGATCTCGTCGCTCGGCCAGCCCTCGATCGCATCGACGCTGTCTAGCGCGCCGCCCTTGCAGATCCACGCCGGCGCTTCGCACAGCACCGGCACGCCGGCGGTGAGCGCAGCAACGCCGGCGCTCGAGCTCCAGATCGCCATCGCCCAGCAGCCCTGCAGGTCTTCGGCGAGCGGGACCTTCGCGGGCGCGTTACCGGGATGCGCGCGCACCCTCACTTCGCGCCGCGTCGCCGCTTCCAAGCGGCGCTTCACGTCCTCGGCCCAGCGCGTCGGCATGATCAGATCCGGCCGGCCGAAGCTGCGGTTCGGGCAGACGAGGATGTGACCGCCCTCAGTCCGCCACGGCTTGAGCGGAACGCCCAGCGCCGCCCAGCGCTCCGGGCCGCCGACCCGCCACGTACCGCCGCCGTTGTGCCCGCCGATCGCGAGCGCGTAGACCGAGCGCTCGGCCTGCGAATGCGGTGACACGCCGCCCGGACCCACGTAACCGTTCTCTGCCACCAGCACCGTCGCGCCCTGCGCCTCGGCGCGGCATGCAATCTCGTGGAACTCCGCGTAGCGGTTCCACATCAGCACGACGTCGCCGCGCTCGACGCCGTACGGCGCGCCGGTGTGGGCGTCGTAGCCCGCGGCCCGCAGCCCCGACATAAAAGCGTCGCGGCGGTAGACCGGCTGCGAGCGGATCAGGCAGAACGCTCGAGACATTCGCCACGCAAGCGGTATTGCCGCGCCCCGACATGAAGGCGCATCCCACGCACGACCATCGGCACGACCTTGTTCATGTCGGGCGACGTGCCCATGAAACAGCAGAGAAAGCCCAGCGTCCGCAGATACAAAGGCACCCACCAGCGGAGACTGAAACGAATCTCAATCGATTGGTCAGTGGCCAAGCGCTCTCTCCAAGTCCGCCTTCGCAAACGCATCGATCGCCGTTCCCGGGCTCGCGTTCAGCACCTCGACGCCATCCTTCGCGAGCTCCGCGGCGAGCGCACGGAAGTGCTTGCGGTTCACCTCGAGGTCGGATGCGTCCGGCGTCTTGTCCGGGTGCTCGCCGTAGATCGCGCTGTGTTTCTGTCCATCAGCGCCGAGCTTGCCATCGGCACCGAGCAGGACCTCGAGTCGCGCGCCGGCGAGCGCCGCCAGATTGATCGCCTGGTAAAGGCTGTTGCGGCCGTTCGCGAGCATCGTCGGCACTCGCGATAGAGCCACGCCTTCGCGCGGGTCCGTGATGCGCAACATGTGCACCGCCGGATCCTCGATCTGCATGCCGCTCTGCTCGACGCTCACCCGCGGGCCAGTAAACGCCTGGTATTCCGGCCGGTCTTTCCACCAGCGCCACCACTTCGCATCAGCGAAGTAGTGGAGATCAGCGAACGGCGCGCAGCGTATCGCGCTGTTGATCGCAACTACTCGCCGGCCTTCCCCGCCTGCCCGCCACGCCCGGACGTGCTCGAGCTGCTCGGCTGTGAGACTTGGTCCGCCCGCGACAAGAACGACGACTGCACCGTCCCAGCCACGCCGGATTTCTGAGAATCGGTCGAGCGGCCATCCGGCTCGCCGCTCGATGACTTTGTTTCACCGGGCCCTGCGGCGGGCGCCTCCTGCGGACCGGGCAACGACGCGCCGATCGGCTCGGCGAAGCCGGTGTCGACGTAGCCGGTGCGCTCCTTGTTGGTCGCCGCGGTGCGTGAGGTCCAGAACGCGTCGCCCTTGCGCGCGCCCTTCGGGCCACGCACGAAGCCCTCCGGAATGTGGTGGCTGCCGGGTCGTACGACGCGAAGCTGCACGAGATCTTTCTTTGCCATGCGGTTCCTCCGTTTTTTTGAGGACTCCAAAGAGGAGCGCTCGAAAAAACGGGCAGCGCGGCTTCGTAAAACCGGCTGCCCGCATTAAGGCGGTGGTTAAGGCCGCCGAGGAGGAACGGTTTAACCCGCGTGCGACATCGGACCGTCGACGATCGCCGCCGGGCGCGTAACGAGCAGCGCCAGACGCTCTTCGCAGAGGATCGCGACGAGGTTGCGGACGAAGAAGTCCGCGTGGGAGTCGGAGACGCGGATGTTCGCGTCTTCACGGTCGACGATCTGCGCGGCACGGTCGAAAGCACCGACCGTGAACTCGCCGAGCGTCTGCGACACCGTGGCGACCACCGGCTTCGCCCAGATGCTGGGCGCGTTGGACGAGTGCGGGTCCGAGAACAGGTAACGGCCCTGCGAGTCCTTCAGGAGCAGGATGTTCATCCAGTCCGTCGGGTGCAGGATGATGCCGTTCGGCTCGTAGAACGCGAGACGCACCTGGTTGATCGCGCGGAGCAGCGTGTCGATCGCGTTCGCGTTCGTCGTGCCGCCGTTGAACACCGTCGCCTGGTTCTTCAGGCCGTCGAGATTGCCGTTCGTGCCGTCGCCGTTGAGGAGCTCGTCTTCCTCTTCGAGCTTCAGGCCGTACATCAGACGCATGTTGATGTAGTCCTGCAGCATCGGCGCATCCTGGATGACCTGCCGTGAGGCCGGGATCCAGTGCGCGACGGTGGTAACCGCCGTGCGGTTCAGCTGGAACGTGATGCCAGACTCGCCCTTGATCGCGCCTTCCTGCCCTGGCGTCGGCGAGGTCGTGTCGTACTGCGGGCCCGCGTTGTTCGTGAAGACGAGCTCCTTCACCCACTCGATCGAGTTGCTGGTCGTGCGGATGACGGGAATCAGGTCGCGGATCGTGAGCCGCTGCTCGGGCGAAAACGTGATGCCCGGGTAGCGGTCGGCCGGCACGAGCGGCTGGTTCGCGCCGGTCGCGTTGACGATCACCGTTTTCAGTTGCCGCACGCCCTTCACCGAGACCGGCTTAGACTTGAACTCACGGCGCGAGAGCATCTCCTTCACTTCTTCGGACTCAGCGAAGAGCTGCCCCGGGGACTTCTGCTCATCAGCACCGGCTCCGCCCTTGCCGCCTTTCTGCTCGAGGTCCGTCATGCGGTTTTTCACTTCCGCGAGCGCCTCCGACAGGGGCTTGAGCTCAGCGCCGAGCGCCTTCAGCTCGTCGTTGGTTTTGCCGTGGATGGTTCCGATGTTTTTCACTTCCTCGAGCGCCTTGCCGGCGACGTCCTCGGCTTTCTGGATGCCCGTCTTCATGGACTCCATAGCCTTCTGGAACGCGGCCTCGAGCTCCTTCAGGTTGCCGGGACCGGCCTCGCCGATGATCCCCATGGCCATCGATTCGCCCGGCGTGGTGACGCCGAAGCAGACACATACGACCGCGAGGGCCGCGATCACCAGGCGCACGCTGTTCTCGGCGCAATACCGCTTGATCGTTTTCATTACCTTCTCCTTGTTTAGGGTGCGGCGGGTGCCGCGTAGCTTTGGAACATCTTCGTGATGCTGCTGACGTCCTCGGCCCCGCCGGACTCGTCTCGAGTCTTTTGCAGTGCCTCCCAGCCGCCGGAGGCGAGCAGCTTCGCCTGGCGTGAAGAGAACCCGCCCACGTCTCGTAGCAGGTCCTCGAATTCGCGGATGTTGCTGACGTTCTTCGCGCGGTGCTTGACGCCCTCGACGCGCGCCTCGGGATTCATGCCCCACACGCACGACGTGATCTCCCAGAGCTTCAGGCGCCGCAGAAGCCGCGTGCGGTTCTCCTCGTCGTAATCGGAGCCGAACGGCAGCACGTCGTAGCCGATCGACATGCCGTCGAGCGTGCCTTCCTTGAGATGCGGGTAGATCCGGTCTTTGACGAACGGATCGGTCATGACGAGTTGCGACTCGAAGGCGAGCCCCTTCTCGTCCTGCTCGACCTCGGCCTTGCCGATCGGGAGACCCGCGCTCGGCGTGAAGCCGTAGCTGTCGTGCGCGTAGAGGTGCAGCACTTTGCCGTCGCTCGTGCGCACGATCTCTTCGAACGGAGTCGGTCCGACGATGACGTCACCGCCCAGGTCGACGTTGCCGAAGATCGACGCGTAGCCGCTGACGACGCCCTTCTGGCTGACGGCCTTGACCTGCATCGGCACGATGAGTCGCTTCATTGCGTGGCTCCTTTGTTCGCGCCGCGGGCGCGCATCGCGTCGGCGACCAGGATGAGGTCATCGACACTGATCATGTTCGACTGCACGTGGTGCTCGTCCATGCCGGGCTGGTCGCTGCGCGGCAGGCGCTCGAAAGCACGCACCTCGTTAGGCGTGACGACGGCGTTCTGCAGCCAAGTCGCCTCGAGTTTCGAGCGCGCCTCGGAGTCGCCGCGGAGCAGGCCGTCGTAGTTGTAGCGGACGACGAAACGGCCGCGATCCTTCTGGTTGAAGAGCCAACGGTCGGCGCTGCGCTCGTCTTTCACGATGTAGGGCAGCAGCGTGTACATCACGAACTCGAGCGACAGCTGCTCGATGTTGTTGTTCGTCATCTTCTCGAGCCGCGCCACACGGTGCGGCGGCACGAGATAGAAACGACAGATATCGTCGACGCCGAAGCCGCGGAGCCCGAGGAACTCGACGTCTTTCGGCGGGATCATCCCGTTGCCGACCTTCATACCGCCCTCGAGCAGCAGCGGATTGCCGGTAAAAGCGATGCCCTGCATCTCCTTCAACTTCTTCGTTACGAGCTCGCGCTTTTCGTCAGGCACCCACTGCGGATACTCGATCGTCATCCCGGCATGCAGCCCCTGCCCGAAGATGCGCGCGCCGAATTCCTCCAGCCCCATCGCGAAGGCCATCGTCTCGCGCGCATAGCTGATCGGCGACAGCCCGGTGACGCCGTTCAGCGAAAAGATGCGGTTGTGCCACACCTTCTCCCGCGGGAAAGTCTCCCAGCGCCCGCGGTCATTGATCTGGTAGACGAGCTCGCCGCCGGTGTAGCTCTCCGCGCTCACGAGCTGGCTGTCGATCCTGCGCATCGCCCGGCAATACGCCGACGGGATCGGTGTAAGCGACAGGATGCGCCGGCCGTCGTCGGTTCGATTGATGAACGAGTAACCGTTGCCGCACAGCCCGAGGTTCGTCATGCGCGCTTCACGGAACTCGTTCGACGTCATGTCCGCGTTCGGCGCATCGATCAGTCGCTCGCCGAGGTCGTGATCGACCTTCTTCAGGTCCTCCTTGCCGTTCTTGACCGTGCGCTCATAGATCGCGAGCGGCAGCTGACCCAGCCCCTCCGCAAGGATCCTCACACAAGCCCACACCGTCGACACCTGCATCGACGTCCGCACCGTGACGGACTTGCCCGTGTAGGTGCCGTTCCCAAGCCACTCCGCCAGACGTCGATCCGTCGTGTCGACGACGATGCCGCCGCCCCACGTCGCGATCTTGCGCCCTGCGGCAAGTGCTGCCTTCTGCAGCCAGCTCATGCCGGCACGGGCGCTCTCAGCCATGCGTCGATGCTCCCTGTTTGTTCTTCGAACAGCATCGCGCGTGAAGTGGCGATGATCGCCGCAACGCCCGGGTCCGTTTTCTTGGCTTTGCTCGCGGGCTTCCGCGGGAACCAGTTGTCGTTATGGTCGGGCTTGCAGGTGATGTTATTCACCGCCCAGGCCGCGACCGGGTCGCCGTTCGTGTGCAGGCGGCCGTCGCGCAAGAGGCCGTCGATCCATTTCATCGGAGCCGACAGAAAACGCGCCTGCAGCGGCACCGTCAGCACCTGCGTCACGCTCGGATCGTCGACGTTCTGCGGGTTGAACTCGTTCTGCAGCGCGCCGATGATGCCGGGCGCGCCCCATGGATCGAACGCGATCGCACGCAGCGAAAAGCGCCTGCCGTCCGCCTTGATGTCGCGCTCGATCTGCGCCTGGTCGATCATCGATCCCTGCGTCGCGATGAGCCAGCCGGTCTTGTGCCAGCCTGCGTAGTGCTTGTTCTCCGGGTCCTCGATGCGCGCTTCCGGCAGGTAGTGCCGCCAGAAAAAATACCAGTGCTCGCGCGCGGCGATCACGCGGCGGAATACATAGCAGCACGACGCGATGTCGGTCGTGTTCGCAAGGTCGACCCCAACCCAGCACGCCTCGCCGGCGAATTGCTCGATCTTTAACGCCTTGTCGCCGGCCGCTTTCCACGCCTGCATCGGCAGCCAGGGCGACGCCGACGCCACCCACATGTTCAGGTGCTTCGTCTGAAACGTCGCCTGCTTGCGTGGATCGCGGATCGCCTCGCGCTGCATGCCGAGAAGGAACTCCGGGTCGACGCTGACGCCGTAGTTCGGGTTCGCCTTGATCAGCGCTTCTTCAGTCGTCCAGTCCTCGGGCTTGCCCTCGTCGTCGACGTCGATCGTGTAGATGACGCCGAAGCGCTGCTCGTCATCGATCGTGCCCTCGAGCACCGACTGCAGATCCTCCTGGTGCGCGTAGCACGGGCTCGAGATGTCGTCGCCCGCCGTGGTGATGATCAGCGTGAGCGGCTGCGAGCGCGCGCCCATGCCGGTCCTCATCGTGTCGTAGAGGTCCTCGGTCGGATGCTCGTGGAACTCGTCGATGATGGCGCACGAAGGCGACGCGCCGTCGCCCGGCTTGCCGATCACCGGCTCAAACTTCGAATTAGTGTCCGCGATCGAAAGGTTCGACTCCCGCACCGTCACGCCGAAGCGCTGCAGGAACTCCGGCGTGCGCCTTGCCATCAGCTTCGCCGGCTCGAACACCTCGTACGCCTGGTCCTCGCTCGTCGCGCCGCTGTAGACCTCGGCGCCGAACTCCCAGTCGGCCGCGAAGCAGTAGAGCCCGACGCCGGCGGCCTTCGTCGACTTCGCGTTCTTCCGCGGCACGAAGAGGTCGGCAACGCGGAAGCGCCGGCGATGCGTCTCGCGATCGACCCACCCGAAGATCGACGCGATGACGAACACCTGCCACGCACCGAGCTGGATGTTCTCGCCACGCGAGGCCCAGTCGCCCTTGATGTGCGGCAGGAGCTCGATGAAGTGACACGCCCGATCGCCCGGCCGGTAACGCTTGCCCTCCTGAATGACCTTGCCGGCGTCGTCGACGACGTCCGGCCGCTTGAGCTCCGGGTTGAACGTGTAGCGCCAGCCCGCCGCGTCGCGCTGGAGGTCGTCGAGGTGGCGCTGGCACGCGAGGCGCACCCACTTGCAGGCGAGGATCTCGCCATACACTACGCCGCGCGCGTAGTGCGTCGCGATCGCGCCGTAGTCTTTCATGATCACCTCGTTCCCCAGCCGGGGAGTTGCTTCATCTCTCCGTATCGCGCGGCAATTCGCCGAGTTGAAAGGCTAGGCGGGACGGCTTGCGCCGCCCCGCTTTCGCACACTCAACCCATTGAAATGCCTTTCGGCTGGGTTGTGTATCTGTGTTAGAGCGCTTCGAAGCCGCCGGTGGGTTTCTCCACGCCAGGCAGATCGAGCTGTCGGGTATTGCCGGCCGTCACACGGCCGCGCGAGCTCGGCGACATGCCGAACGACGCGAGAAACTTGTCGAGGTAGACCGCGTGCTTGTTGCGGGCGACCCAGTGCGGGCTGTATTGCCAGCTGCCGTTCGGCGTCGGGATGGTGAAGCCATCGCCGCCGGCCCACGGCTTCTCCGCGTTCTCAGGAATCGCTTCCCACGCGGCACGTTTTTCAGCGGCGAGCTTCACGTCACGCTGCAGCAGATTCTCGTGCCAGACGAGCCACGCCCACTCCTGGCACACGAGAGCAAGCGCGGCGACGTCGATCTGAGCGACCAGGCCGAGCTTCTCGAGCTCGGGCGCGATCCGCTTCCAGAACTTTTTCGCCTCGGGCAGCAGGTGCTTCGGGCATCCCGGGATCTCGACGTCCGGCTGGACGGTGCCCGTGAGCTCGTCGAGGCGCAGCTTACTGGGATTGCCGCGCAGGTAATGCACATTCGCCGGCGCCGGCTTTGGTCCACGAACACCCATCGCAACCTCGCTATACCCTCAGAAGAACACCCCTCCCCCTCGAAACTCCCGCCGTTTTTTTCAGCGCTGCGTGCACGGTCGCCGGGGGGCGAGGCTCAACGACCTGACCCGCCCCTCCCCGTCGAGGACTCAGCGCGCCGACGGTTGCCGAAGCCGCCGTCTTCGGTCGCAGTCTTGCGGTCGTGGCAGGCCTTCGCCATCGACTGCCAGTTGCTCGGGTCCCAGAAGAGACGCATGTCACCACGGTGCGGGATGCGGTGATCGACGACAGTGGCAGCAGTCGCCCTGATGCGGCCCTCATCGCACTCGTCACACATACACAGCGGGTGCTCGACGAGGAACGCCGCGCTTTCTCGCCGCCACTTGCGACCGTAGCCGCGGGCAGTTGAAGAGCCACGCTGCTCGTCGTAGACCCTCTCAGCTACAGGGCGCCTATGTTTATCGCAACGGCCGCCACTCGTCAGAGCGCCGCAGCCAGGCTCAGGACACGGGCGCTTCGCTGCGTGGGGCATCAATGAAAAAAGCCCCAAGGGTTTCGCCTTGGGGCTTTGCGTGCTGTGGTGCTGACTCACACCAGCGTGCCCGAAATGTACGGAAAACGGTTTACACCGTCAAGCGATTCGTAATCGATCAGCAACGCGCGGCAAGGCAGACACACGACGAACACGACGCGGGCGAGACACTGCCTCGATAGGTTTGTTCGACTCGACCGGCGGCAACGGCACGCCGCACTCGATATCGTTCCAGAACCCGAGCAGCTGGACGTAAGCCCGCTCGAGCCGCTTGTAGTAGGTGCGCTTGCTGCCGATCCCCAGCGCCTTCATCTTCTGCTCGATCGTGCCGCCCTTCGTGTAAGCCTCGAACACCACATCACGCAGCTCGGGATCGAGCGCCATCACCGCGCGCTGCGTCTCTTCAGACTCGGTGATATCCACCGGACACGTCGTCTCGACAAAGCCGGCACGTTGCTTGAGCCGATCGATCATCTGCCCCAAGGCAGCCACGACTCGTCGAGGTCCAGGCCGCTGACCCCACTGATACCACATCGACCAACGCCCACATCGCGCCTCCGCATACGTGTGCAAATTCATTCCGACCGCTCCTTAATCTAGCCGCACGGCTTTGCGGCTTTGACGGGTTACTTTTTCCCCGTACACCTGAAATGCAACTTCTTTCTTCTTTTCTGACATTTTTCCCGCGTAGGGATAAACAAAGCATCCAAACCCGCGAACCGGCGGGTCAAGGCCCGGCTTGCACGACCTTCCACGTTGCGACACCGTGGACCTCGACGTCACGCACAAACTTCATACCCTCGATGATCCGGCCGTCGCGGCTCTGTAGCCATTTGCCCAGACGCTTGCTCGAGAGCGTCCCATCGCGTGCGCGGGCGATATCGTTAAGCGCTTCGCGCAGGTCGTGGTCAATGTCCGACGCCGTAATCGCCTCTCGCCCAGTCTTCGCCTCGGACTTGAATGCACGCAGCCAGTGCAGCAGCACCTGCCGATGCTCCTGCCGCTCGGGATCGTCGGCCGCGATCAGGTTGTAGCTCTCGCACGGATCCGTGAGCCCGATCCACATGAGCGGCTCGCGACAGAAGCGCGACCACTGCTCGAAGCGTCCCCACTGCCGCCAGATCGACGATCGCTCACCGCCGACGATGTAAGCGCGAATGAGGGTCAGCCCGGCTGCGACGAGCTCGGCCCGCTTGCGCGTGAACACATCCTTCAGATCCTCCGCGAACTCCCGTTCATCCGGCCGTTCGACTTTCGGGTCGATCCGACACAAAAGGGTGCGGGTGCGCAGATCGCCCTCGATCACGAGCTTGTTCCCGGTCGCCAGCCACAGCACGTTCGTCGGCAGAGACACCTTCTGATTCGTGCCGAGGAGGCGCGCTGCCCAGGTCTCCGCCGTCAGGATCGAGCACAGCCAGTCGCCACGCAGCGGCCGGCTCACGTTATCGATGAGTACGATCGGATCGCCGCCCATCAGCACTGTGGCCGCCACCTTCTCCGCCTCCTCGTCCGTCGAGGCATATGTCATCGCCGGCGCCGGAGATCCGCTACACAAGATCGACACGCAGTCCGCGAGCAGTGTCTTCCCCGATCCCGGCGTCGACGCGCTGATCCCGCCGAGCGGCGCACTCGGCAATGAGCGCCGCACCAGCGCCGTTAGCATGAGCGCGAGCGCCACCGACTTATCGACCAGGTCCTCGAACGGGATCGTATCGATCACCTCGAGCAGCTTGTCCGCCGCGGCTTTCGCATCCTTTGCAGAGGGTTTCTCAGCGATAACCGGGAACGATGCACCGCACGGGTCATAGAGCGAAAGCGTGTCGGCGTCATAGCCCGGCTTTTGAAGCAGAGAACCATCGGGTCGCAGGGTTGGCGCCGCGAGCGTCGACATCAGTCGCTTCAATCGCCAGTGTCCGCTGCGCGCGAGATACGTCTGGGCAACGATGTCCGGCGCGTTGATCGGCTTGTACGCGCCCTCCTTCCCGCGCCTCGAGTCGAACTTCTCGAAATGCGCCGAGCGCGTCATCGCCTCCACCAGATACGCCTTGTCGACCGGCACGATGCCGAGGCTTCCCGCCGGACGCTTGAAATTGCGAATCGACATCGACTCGTGCCGCACCACGCGCACGAGCTGCGTGCCGCGCTGGAAGAGATCGTTGCCGTTCATCCGGATCAACGCATCCTCCGCCTGGTCGACGATCTCCGGCAGCTGGCCATCGTGCCACTGCACGATCGGCAGCTCGTCCCGATACTGCGGACCGCCTGGAGAAGTGGTCGCAGCGAGATCGGCTCGGATCGCATCAGACGCGCTCGAGGATCCGGGCTTCTGCGCGTTCGTAGAGGGCTGCGTACCAGATGGCTCGTCGTTTTCCATGCTTTTCTTCAATGTCGGCCGACCACCAGAAAGGCCAGTCCGGCCGCGCCTGCCACGCCGCGAGCTCGTGCGCCGAGAAGCGCAGCTCGCCGTATGCCGGCGAATAAACCTCCACCTCCGCGGCAAATGCCGCGATCTCCCCCAGCAGCACGAACAGCGCCTTCACCGCCGGCGCCGCGTCCGCGACGTCGCGCCGATGACCATCACCCGCCACACCATCCTGATCGAACACGCACACCTTGAGTCCCGTCACGACGCTAAAGTCCAGCGCGCCCAGCATGTAATCCGAAGGCTTCACTGCCAGCAGCGGGTGCGGCCCCGGCAGCGTGGACAGCTGGTGCCAGACGCACTCGTTCGGCGCCTTCCAGTCGAAGCCGTAGATCAGATGCACGCACAGCGGCAGCACACCGGTTCGAATCAGATCGCGAAGCCTCGCGCCGTATGCCGGCAGTCGCTTGCGTAGCGGAAGATTCACGCAGCGACCTTTCCTTCGCGCAGCCACTTCCGTGCAGCCGCACGCGCGCCGAGGAGACGCTTGTGCATCATCGCGCCCATGAAAAACCCGCGCTGCTCGCGACCGCGTGACTTGACCGGCTGCGGCCCCGGCACGAAGCACACCTTCCCGCCCACACCGGCCGCCGGCACCTTGTCGAGTTGCCGCGCCTTCACCATCACAGAAAGCTCGGCAGTGACGCGACTATCGGGAACGTCGTGCGAGACCAGACCCCAGATCAGCGTCGCCGTGATGGAGCGTCCAGCGCGCTGCGCCTCATCCACGATCTCGCGAATCTCCTCACGCAGCGACTTGCTCACGGCCCTCATCAGTCTGCCCCGCGCTTATAGCGCCACGGCTTCACCGTGAAATAACTCTTCATGAGCGGCGCCACGCGCGGCAGCAGACCCTCCGGCACGCGCGACATGGCGATCCGGCGGTCCTCGAGGTCCGGCAGACGCGCGATCCGCATCGCCATCGCGCCGATCGCCAGCGTCTCGACCATCTTTCGCGTGAACGGATTCGTCAGGAACGCGAGCGCCGCCTCGACCGCCGCAGAATCATCGAGTGCAGCGATCCGCTGTGCCGCCGCGATCACGAACGAGGGATGCTCCAGGTTGAGGTCCGCGAAAATACGCGGGCGCCGCTTCTCCGGGACGACCGGCGTCAGCTCTAGCGTCGCCTGCGCCGTCAACGTGACGGCCTTTGTTTTCTGAGGTAAGACACGAGCGCCTGCGGCGACGAACGCGAAGCGACGAGCCCCATGCCGCGGCGGTAGATCCGATAAACGGTGCAGAGATCACGCGTAGCCGGATCGATGCGCTTCTCCGCGACGAACCACACCGTCTGCACCTGGCGGCAGATCGCGCGGGCCTCGAAGAGAAGGTCGGAGTCGCTGAGCGCGACGCCGGCCATCGCGCATACGGCGACCATCACGCGCTCCTCAACATCTGCCGGGCCACCTCATCCGCGAGCTCGCAACGTGCCCGCTCGTCACGCAGTCGGCGAAAGTGCGCAATCGTCTGGGACACGGCCGTGTTACCGACGACGTCCTCGAACGCGTTGATCTTGTGAGGCCCCAAGTACTTCGAGCCGGACACGATCAACGAAAAGTGCTGAGGCGTGATGCCGCATAGCGCCGCCGCGGTGGCCCTGCTCATCGCCTGCACGCGCCGCCGGCGCCATGCAGTGATCACGGCCGCCTGAATCGCCACCTCTTCGTTCTCGCCGAACCCGGCGATCTCTTCATCGGACAGCGGTGCGGGGCGTCGAAAGACGCCGCCGATAAGGGGGAGCTCGCCGGTCGCGTGATCTTTTCTCACGCGACACACTTCGTGACACACTTCGCCACACACATCGACGCTTGCGCAAAAAAAAGCCTAGTCCCACGGTGCGAACGTCGCCCGCCAGGAGAAAAACGATGCGAAGAATGACGACACTGCTCGCCGCCACCGCGCTTGCCGGCTGCGCCGTTTCCCACACCCCGAAGGACGTAATGGAGACAGGCGCCCAGACGACCCACAAACTGAAAGGTCCGCCGCTCGACGCCGCCTGGTGCATGGCGCGGAACGTGGAGAACTGGCGACCTAGCGCGCTCGGCGCGACATTCCACCCGCAGGTAAGGCCGCTCGCGCCCGGAGCGCAGGAGCTGATCGTCACGGCGGCGACGCTCGATCCGACGGTGATTGCCGTCGCCCGGGTGATGCCGGACGGGACGGATTCGATCGCAACGCTGTGGATGACGACGCGACCGATCATCCAAGGCCGGGATGCCACACGAGACGCAATGCTTCAGGGTTGCTGACTTCACGCCGCCACCTCTCCTTGGACCGGCGGCTCGACGAAGACCTCCGGGCGTGCACTGCGTAGAAACAGCTCCCACGAACGGGGAATCCTGTTCTGGGTGCGCCACTGAGAAACCCTGCCTTTTGACAGCCCTGTGAGCTCCTGAACGGCCTTGCTTCCACCCAGCCGATCGATGATTTCCGAAGCAGTCATGCCCGAAGTTTAGGGCTCTATACAAAATGATGTCAACAACTCTAAACGCTTCCGGGTTTAGCTTCCGAAACATGCCAGCACCACTCACCGAGCGCGTCGCCGAAATCCTTCGCGATCATCCAGAACTAAACCAGACCGAGCTCGGCGTGATCGCGCGCGTGTCGAAGGGACTCGTTAGCCAGTGGCTAACCGGAGCAGTGAAGTCGATGAAGGACGAGGCTGCGCAAAACCTGAACGCGCGCTACGGGTATGCGCTGCCGTGGCTGCTCACGGGTTCCGGCCCGAAGATGGATGGGCGACTGACCGCCCGGGACGTCGACCCGGAAGAGCTACAGTTCCACGGAAAACAAATACCGGTCGTCGGCTACGTTCTGGGTGGCGACAAAGGCTTCTTCGATGAGATGGGCCATGCCACCGGCCACGGCGAAGGCTACGTCACCTACCCCACCAAAGATCCCAACACGTACGCGCTGCGGGTGCGTGGCGACTCGATGCGGCCACGAATGAAACCAGGCGAATACATCGTAGTAATGCCCAACCACGACGTGACCTCGGGCGATGAAGTTGTCGTTCGCACCACTGACGGCCGCGTAATGGTGAAAAAGCTCGGCTCGCGACGCCACGGCATCGTCGAACTACAAAGCATCAACGAGTCTGACTTCGCGCCGATCACGCTCGAAGAGAGCGAGATTGAAAAAATGCATTACGTCGGCGGTATAGCGAAGGACTACCTATATCGGACCTCGATGTAAAACCTCACCAAGGGAGAAACGCATGTCTGGACTGGGCACGCTGACATTAGTCACCACGCTGCTCCTGATCGTTGTTGCGATCCTCTGGATACTGATGCCCTTCGCGGTGTTCGGCACCAAACCCAAACTCGACGAGGCCATTGCGGAGCTCAAGAAGACGAACGCGAAGCTCGACGAGCTCAACGCTTTGATCAACGCCCTGCTTCGTCGAGCATAAAAGTCGACACTTCTATCCACTCAAGTTTAGGTGTCTTGACGTAGTTTGGTTTAGGGTTCTATACTGCCTCCGAATTCACCCGGAGGCACCATGCACACCCCGCAGGTCCCGACCTACTTCAAGGTCCCGCACTACCGCATCCAGGACCCGGTCTCCCAGCTCTATGCACGTATAGAAGGACCCCCGCCGGCCAAGCCTGAGCCGGCGGAAGACACCGCCGGCGCCGTCTACTGGCGCAACGCCCACGTGAAATTCACGCGGCGCGCGCTCGCGACCTCGTTCGAGACCTTCGACGAGGCGCTGCGTGCGTTCGGCAGCCACCTCGGCGTCTCCGCGCTCGAGATCGTGCGGTGCGACGCATGAACGCGGTCGTGATCCCGATCACCGCCGCGCGCAAACCCGAAGAGCGCACCGAGCTCAAGGCCGCGTGCATCGAGGCCTTTGGCAACCTCGGCATCAGCAATCTGACCGTCTTCGACCGCATGCTTTTCGAGCGCGCGTTCCGGGCCGGCGCTGCATGGCGTGAGTCCCAGGCAACACCTTCGCGGCCGACATGCTGATCCTCATCGCATGCGCCGCCATCGGCGTCAGCCTCGGGCTCATCGCGATCGCGCTCTGCCTCATTACTACTGGAGCTGACGCTCATCGTTCCGAAGAGAACCGGCGGCAATGACATTCCTGCACCACCCAACCTGAAGTCGTCTTTCCACCAACGGGAGAAACAAATGAACGCTCCACAAGAAGCAGCCCTCGCAGTCCCGACCGATCTCAAGCCCGGCACGCCGTTCGGCAGCGGCATCGTCGTCTCGTATCGTTTCGAAGGCACGCGGCCATATCTGCTGATCGCCGCCCCGCGCTCGAGCGACCTCGAGGAGGTCACACACCAGGACGCGATCGAGACCGTCAAGGCGCTCACGATCAACGACGTCGCCGGCTGGACGCTGCCCAACCGCGGCGAAGCGCTCGACCTCTACGAGATCCTGCGGCCGGCCGTTGAAGACAACGCCAACGAACCGTTCGTGCGCGACTACTACTGGACGGCCGCGCCTTACGCCGGCGATCCGGCGTCCGCCTGGTGTCAGAGCTTCACCACCGGCCGCCAGTACGGCAGCCACGCGAGCACCCACTGCCGAGCTCGTGCCGTTCGCAGATTATTTATTTAGCCCTTCATCAATTTCGTGAACCTCGATCACTACACCGAGATGCGCGAGGTGAAGTGCGCTGCCGAGTCAGACGTCGAGTCGGGCCCGCTTTTCCGCATCGCCCTCGCGATCCTGGTCGTGCTCGCTTTCGTCGTCGTCATGGTTTACCCGCCGCTCGACAAGGCAGACGACATTGCTTTCCGCGCGCAGCAGCACGTCCGTCGCTAAACATTCAGGAGAGAATCGAAATGAACGCACCGACCACAGCGGAGCATCTGCAGGAAATCACCGCCGAGCTCGTCCCGCTCGACGTGATCTGCCCCTCGCAGACCCACCTGCAGCGCCTGCGCCGCAAGCGCTTCAACGAACAAGGCCTCCTCGAGCTCGCCGCCAACATAAAGGCCACCGGCGGCGTCCTGCAGCCCATCCTGCTGCGGCCCTTCCCCGCGGCACTCGCCGGCACCGTGACGCCCAAGCCGAAATACGAGCTCGTCGCGGGCGAGCGCCGACTGCTCGCCACCCGCCGCGCGGGCTACGCCCACATCCACGCCGTTATCCGCGAGCTCGACGACGGCGCCGTGCTGCTCGCGCAGATGAGCGAGAACAAGCAGCGCGACGATTACACCCCGATCGAAGAGGCCGCCGGCTACGCCGATCTCCGCGAGCTCATGAAGTGGGATGCGCAGCAGATCGCCGATCACATCGGCAAAAGCAAGAGCTACGTCTACGCGCGGCTGAAACTCACGGCCCTCGGCGCCGACGCCCGCGCAGCGCTCGAGGCTGGCACGCTCGACTTCAGCAAGGCTCTCCTCGTCGCCCGTCTGCCCAATGAAAAACTGCAGGCCGCTGCCGTCAAAAAGATTGGCGAATACGGCGGTGCGCGCCTCGCCTACCCGCGCGCCGTCGAGATGCTGCGCGACAAGTTCATGGTCAACCTCGCCGAGGCCCCGTTCGCGCTCGACGACGCCGGCTACTTCCGCTTCGAGAAGGTCCGTGGCTACCGCGGGCGCGATGCCGAGGCGCCCATCGAGATACCGGCATGCCTCGCCTGCCCGTCCAACAGCGCCAACGACCCCGAGCTCGAGCGCGACTGCGGTGCACATATGTGCACTGACAAGCCGTGCTTCGAGATCAAGGTTGTCGCTTTCTGGAAGCGCAAAGCGGAGACGGCGAAACGTGAAGGCCGCGACGTCGTCAGCGCCGATCAGCTCGACGGCAAACTGCCCGAGCGCGGCTACATGGGCGGCGGCTTCAACGCGCAGTACCTCGATCTCGATGCCGAGAGCGACCAGGACTACCCCGAGCCCGAACCCGAAGCGAAAGACGACGCCGAAGAAGACAGCCCCGAATTCCAGGCGCGCCATAACGCATGGATGGATGCGAGCGAAGCGTGGCGCGCGCCGAGTTACCGCCAGCTGCTGGGCGTTGATTGCCCTACCGGCACGCTCGTGCAGGCCGGTAAAGGCGAGCTCCGCGAGCTGATCACGACGAAGGACGCGCAGAGGCTGCTGAAAGCGAAGGGCATCAAGATCACCGTGCCGGGCTGGATGCGCGAGCGTGACGACGATGGCGCCGCCGAGCCCACTGCCGATCGTCAGGCGGAGATCGCGCGCGAGCAGGAGCGCCATAAAGTCGAAATGGAGTGGCGCATGCGGCTGCTGCGCGAGATCCACGTCAAGTTCAAGGGTCCGCTCAAGCGCCCTGACCTCGAGCGAATCGCCGACACCATCGACTGCTACGGCGATGCGCTCGAGTCGCTTTACTCCGAGCCCCTCAACATCAAGACGGCGAAGGAGTCGGACCTGCTCCGTTTCATCGTCATTGCCGGCGTCGCATCTGAGGCAGACGACAGCTACCGCAAGCCGGGGAGGCTCCTCGAGCTTGCCCAGCGTTTAAAGATCGATGCGAAAGCCCTCCGCGCTCAGGTCGTCAAAGACCTGAAGCCGACCGCCGCGCCGCCAGCCGAAGATGACGATCAGCCGGCGGCCAAACCCACCAAGAAAAAAGCGGCAAAAAAGTAGGTGGCATCGTATGCGCCGCCCATCACTGGCGTCCGCTACTTCGTCCGTGCACAGCTCAAGCGCGGCGCGAAATACTACGGCGCCTATCCCGCGGGCTTCCTCGAGTTCGCGCGCACGTTCCTTGGCGTCCACATCGACGATCCGGTGCTGCACGTCTGCGCCGGCCTCACGCGACTCTATCCATACCCAAGGCGCGCGATCGGGCCCAACGACAGGACGCTCGATCTCAATCCAGCCGTGCGCCCTGATTTCCTCCAGGACGCGCGCGATCCATGGCCGCCCGGCTTCAAGGCCGCTATGTGTGACGGCCCGTACAGCGAGCTCGAGGCCGCTAATTACCCTCCCGGCGCACGCGTATACCCGTCGCCGCGCAAGCTCCTCGAGCGTGCGATGGAATCCCTCGCGCCCGGCCAGCGCGTTGGCATCCTTCATTACAAAGCGCCGCGCCCACCACCCGGCTGCATCTTCCTCGTCGAGTGGGACTGCAAGCTCGGCTTCGAAAACATGACGCGCGTCTACAGCGTCTATGAAAAAACCGCGACCCGGGGGAACCGATGATCGTCAACGTCAACCAGCTGAACGCCCTGCGGCGTGAAGCGCAACAGCTCGCGAAAGAACATCCCGAGCTCTACACCTTCGACGAAGCGAAAGACCGTATCGCACGTCGCGAGGGCTACTCGACGTGGGCGGTGCTGCTGCGCCAGACGCAGTCGCCGCTCTCCAGCAATCCAACCGCTCACACAGGAGAACAACGATGAAGAAAGCAAGCGCAGCCGAAGTCATCCCGACCCAACCCGGCACGCCCGCACCCGGCGGCCTCTTCGTTCGCAAGATGCTCGACGACCACGGCCAGCCCTACGCGCTAATCGCCGCGACGATCGACGGCGACTTCGCCAACGTCGATCACAAGACTGCGCTCAAGAAGGCGAAGGCCTTCCGCGGCGGCAAGTTCAAGGACTGGTCCCTGCCGAACCGCGCCGAGGCGCTCGCTCTCTTCGAGCACCTGCGGGACCCGCTCGACGGCAAGCCCGACGCGTTCGAGCGCGCGTGGTACTGGACGTCTACGCCTTCCGCCGGCGATCCGGCGTCCGCCTGGTGTCAGAGCTTCACCAGCGGCCTCCAGTACGACACCCTCACGAGCGACCACTGCCGAGCTCGTGCCGTTCGCAGATTAGTCCTTTGACCCTTTAGTCATTCAGTTCTCAGCATGGCATTGCACACCAGCCTGCCGATCTACAAGGTGACGTACGATCTGCTCGCGGTCACGACGCGGACCACCCGGTCCGTGCCGCGCGACTATCGATCGATGGCGAACAAGCTCCGCGAGGAGTGCGTCGAGATCGTGCTCTTGGTCTATCGCGCTAACAGCGCGATCAACAAGGTGCCGCACCTCACCGCCCTGCTCGAGCGCCTGCAGGTGGCCGAGCTGCTCTTCCGGCTCTGCAAAGACCTGAAGTGCATCTCGGTCGACCAATACGCGGCGGCGATCGAGCTCACCAACAGCATCGGCAAACAAACCAACGGCTGGCGTAAGCATTCCGCAGCAGCGTCGCCTGTTACATGAGCGTCACGGCGTTCATGTCCGCGCGATATTTAATCTGGTCGTGCCGCTCGCTCACGAGGCGACCGCCATGCGCGTAACGGATACCGCCCGCCCCCCGCAGTGCCGGTCCGGCGCAGTTTCCCAGCCGAGCGATCGGCCGGGCGACGTGGATAGCACGAGAGAACGCCTTACGCCGGCGATCCGGCGTACGCCTGGTATCAGAGCTTCAACAACGGCAACCAGAACAACAACCACACGAACAACCACTGCCGAGCTCGTGCCGTTCGCAGATGAAAACGCCGCAGCAGCCCATGCTGATTTTTCTTTCGGAGATCTCGTCCAGGCCTACCACGACTGCCGGCGCACCAAGCGCAACAGCGCGAGCGCGCTCGCCTTCGAGGCCGACCTCGAGCGCAATCTCTGCCGCCTCCACGACGAGCTCGTCGACGGCAGCTATGCGATCGGCCCGTCGATCTGTTTCGTCATTACCCGGCCCAAGCCGCGGGAAGTGTGGGCCGCCGCGTTCCGCGACCGCATCGTGCACCACTTGGTCTACAACCGAATCGCGCCGCGCTTCCACGCGGCCTTCATTGCAGACAGCTGCGCGTGCATCCCCGGCCGCGGCACCCTGTATGCCGCCGAGCGCCTCGAGGCGAAGATCCGGAGCATCACGCAGAACTGGAGTCGGCCGGCGTGGTATCTGAAGTGCGACCTCGCGAATTTCTTCGTCTCGATCGACAAGCGGGTCCTGCAGCACCAGCTCGCCGCACGCGTGCACGAGCCCTGGTGGCGCGCGCTCACCGACCAGATCCTCTTCCACGATCCGCGGCCGACCGTAGATCTTCGCTCAACGCCGGCGCTGCTGGCACGCATCCCCCCACACAAGCGCCTTCTCACGCAGCCCGCACACCTCGGGCTCCCGATCGGCAACCTGAGCTCGCAGTTCTTCGCGAATGTCCTCCTGGATGCGCTCGATCAGCACATCAAGCACGACCTCCGCGCACGCCACTACATCCGCTACGTCGACGACTTCATACTGCTCCACGAGTCGCCCCAGCAGCTGAACGCGTGGCTCGCCGATATCGGCGCATGGCTCCCGCGCGAGCTCAGTCTCGAGCTCAACACCTCGAAGACCATCCTGCAGCCGATCGACCGTGGCGTCGACTTCGTCGGCCACCTCATCAAGCCGTGGCACCGCACGCTGCGCACGCGCACCCTCACTTCAGCCCTCGAGCGCACCCGCATCACTGATGCCGCAGATCTCTTCGAGACTGCGAACAGCTACTTCGGCCTGCTGAGGCAGGCGACCCACAGCCACGGCGATCGGGCGCAGCTGGCGCGGCTGCTGCTGAAGCGCGGGCATGCGGTGAATGGTCAGCTCACCAAGACGTATCGCCGGCGATGACCCGCCGCTTCCGCGTACTTCCCCCGTCCCCCGGTCCTAACCTAGACTTGGCGGCCGAGGCCCTCCTCCAGCTCATCGAATCATCGAATGCAGCACGCAAAACCGACGACGGCAGCGCTGTACCTTCGCAGCTCGAAGGACCGCAGCGACGTCTCGATCGAAGCCCAGCGCCACGAGCTCACGCGCTTCGCCGCTGAGCAGGGCCACACGATCGTCGCGGAGTTCGCCGACGTCGTCGAATCGGGCAAGGAAGAAAACCGCCCCGGCCTGATCGCGCTCGTCGACGAGCTCAAGAGCCGTTCGCGCGCCTGGCACACCGTCATCGCCTTCGACACCGCGCGCATCGCTCGCCGACGCTTCATTGCCGTCAACTTCGAGCACGAGTGCGAGCAGCGCGGCGTGCGGGTGCTCTACAAGAACATGGCCGGCATCGACCCGGAGACCGAGGTCCTCATCCTCTCCGTGTTCCAGGGCATGGATCACTGGCACAGCCTCATCAGCAAGCGCAAAGCGCGCGACGGCATGGCCGCGAACGTCCGCCGCGGCTACCGCGCCGGCGGCCGGGCCCCGCTTGGCTACCGCCTGAAGCACATCGACACCGGTGCCGTGCGCGAAGGCCGCCCGGTCCTCAAGTCCCAGCTCGAGCTCGACCCCGCGACCTCAGGCGCCGTTCAGAAATACCTTCACGCACGCGCAAAGGGCATGCGCCGCGAGCTCGCACGCAGCCAGGCCGGAATCGCCTGCAACAAGAGCTCGCTCGTCGGCGTCGAATGGAACGCGCTCACGTATGCCGGCATGACAGTCTGGAACGTCAACTCGGAGAGCAAGCCCGGCGGCGGATACGTCGGCAACACGAAGCGCCGGCCGCGATCGGAATGGGAAGTGAAGGAAGGCACGCACCCGGCGCTGATCACGCGCGAGGAAGCCGAGCGGATCCTCGCCCACCTCGAGGCGTATTCGCTCACCAGGACACGCCAGACGCCGGCGGACTACCTGCTCACGGGATTACTCAAAACGAGCGCCGGAGCGCCCTGGAAAGGCACGGATCGCCGTTACTACCGCACCGGCACCCGCAAGGTGAAAGCCAACGACGTCGACGCCACTGTGCTCGACGCCGTGAAGCGAGATCTCGGCTCACCGGAATTCGCCCATCGCATGGTCGAGCGCGCCAAGGCCAACGCCGGCGGCGAGCAACTCACCGAAGCGCAGAAGCTCCGCACGGCCGCCGCAGCGCTCGATCGACGCATCGCAGGCTTCGTCGACATGGCGGGCAACCTCGAGGCCGGCGCGCGCGCGCCGGTGCTGCGTCGAATCTCGGAGCTCGAGCGCGATCGCACACGTATGCACCGCGATATCGAAGCGCTGCAGCGGGAAGGCAGAGCCGCGCGCGAGACCGGCGCGCTGAGCGAGGTCAGCGTAGCCGAGCACCTGAATCACCTGGCCGATGGCTCAGAGACGCACGATCGTGAAGCGCTGAAGCATTTCCTGAGCACGCTGCTCGCCGGCGTGACACTCGATCCAGGCGCCGACGAGTTGCAGCTTCACTACCGCATTGAATTGCAGCGGGTCTTAGGCTGGCGACCCCACGGCGAGGGGAGCTTATCCCCAGATTGGCAGCTTGGACACTACTCAACCGGGCCGCCTAAAGGGATTGTTCAACCCCGTGTCGTTCAACAACCAACCAAGGAGGCCGCACCATGCAGACGAATGTCGGTTCCGATTTAGGCAGCGCGTTATGCGAGCTCTACGCACTCGACGATTTCGCGAGGCGCTACGAGGAGACGCCGTTTTCCTCGCTGACGATGCAGGAGGCAACGTCGGCTTTGATCACGGTAATCCTGGGGCGCCTCCAATGCTCGGCCGCGTCATTGCCGCCAGAGCATTCGGCTTTGCGCGAAATCGACCGCGTTAAGCAAGCCTTGTCGGCGCTGAGCGAATTCATGGTGGCCACGCAAGATGAGCAAGATCCGTTGATCCCTAAACGGGCCATGTCAACGGCGATGCGCGCCCTCGTCGAGCGCGCTGGCGCCGCGCTCGATCGTGCCGTCATGGAATGCGGCGAACATTGTCTTGTGTCGGGGTACTTCGACGGCAGCGGCGAGGATCCAAACAGACGCGCGATAGCAACTCATTAGAAAACGCCGGAACGAAGCGCGCTATCGGTGTTCATATAGACACCGGTTGACAGGTGTAAAACGATTCCCCACAATTAGCGATAAGCTGGTGTGAGCTATCAGCGGACAAAGCCCGAAGGCGAAAGCCTCCGGGCTTTTTCTTTGGGTTAATCGCTTTTATTTTGTTTCGCAATTTACGACGGGCCGGCGCCCCCTTGGGCGCCCGGCCCTTTTTTTTGGCAGGGAGGAAACGTTGTCGACGACCACTATCACAGAGGCGTTTTCGGTGCGGGGGTTTTGCGATTCGCACAACATCTCGCGCGCGATGTTCTACAAGTTGGTCAAGCAGGGACGCGGACCGCGGCTCTTCAAAGTCGGCACGCTCACGCTGATATCCAGAGCGGCGGCCGCCGAGTGGGTCGCGCAGCTCGAGCGTGAGCAGCAGGCGGGCTTTCCCATGCCTTCTACGCATAGCCGCGCGCTGTGACGAAAGACGCTGTGCGGACGTCCGCACTGTCGTCCGGTGGACCGCTCAAGGCAACGGCCGATGGCGGCATCCTGCTCCTCGACGATCTCGCTTTCGAAGATGCTTGGATTGCGCTGAGCGATGTTGAGCGTAGCGCGATCGGCAGGCCAGGCTTCGATCGCTACCGCGAGCTCACCGGGTATATGCGCCGACGATCCGTACCTACGTCGTCCAAAGGCGCCGCCGGCGATGACGGCGAGGAACGCAATCGCGAGCTTATCGTCGGAGAAAAGGGGCAAATCAAGCCATGCGAGCACAATGCGCTGCAGCTGATCTCGACCGACAAGCAATTCAACGACCTGCATTTCGATGATTTTCTAAACCGCATTCAATTCGAGGGACGCGACTGGACGGACAACGATGATCGTCAAACCCTTTGCTGGATACAGCAAGCGCATAGCGCGCCTGGCTTTACGCTTGGCCAGATCCGCAACGCCGTTGCACTAACTGCGCATCACCGTAAGCGAGATTCGCTTCGAGACTTCATTCTTGGGTTGCCTAATTGGGACGGTATTCCGCGCATTGAGTACGCGTTCCACGAGGCCTGGGGGTGCGCCGACACTCCGCTGGTACGGGCGGCGTCGCGTAACTTATTCATCGCGCTCGTCGCGCGCGCCGAGGTGCCGGGGTCGCAAGTAGACACTCTTTGGGTGTTTGAGGGGCCGCAGGGCTCGTTTAAATCGCTCGCGCTTCGTGCCTTGGGCGGGCGCTTCCATGCGGAGATATCCGCGCCGATAGGGGCCTCGGATTTTTATCGAGAGATGCGCGGCATTTGGATAGCCGAGCTCAGCGAGCTCGATTCGTTGCGTGGGCGCGAGGCAACTACCACTAAGCGAATACTCTCCGCGCCGTCGGATCGGTTCGTCGAAAAATATGAGAAACACGCGAGCACGTATCCGCGTCGTGCTGTAGCGGTTGCGACGACAAACGAAGCGGCTTACTGGCAAGACCACACGGGTGCCCGGCGTTTAGTGCCGGCCGCGACCGGAGATATCAACATCGACATGATCGAAACTAACCGACTGCAATGGTTCGCGGAGGCTCGCGGCCTATATCAATCGGGGGCGAGTTGGTGGGAGTTCCCGCCGGCCATCGCGGCGGCCCAGGAGGAGCGTCAACAGATCGATCCCTGGGAGGACCTGCTCCGCGGTCTGATCGTCAATGGTCGCGAGGTCGTGCATGGCTACGACTCGATCACAAAGGCGCCCCTTGTCCAGACAGTGCGATGGCCGGAACAGTGGATCTCGAGCGCCGCGATCATGCAGGATTGGCTAAAGCTTGCGCCGCACCAACAGGGGCAAAGCTCCGGCGCACGCCTCGGCCGCGTGATGCGCCGTCTCGGATTTAGGCCGCAGAGATTCGGCAATGCGCGTGAACGAGGATGGATCGCGGACACTTCGGGGGACGGTAATGAATAGGTGTCCGCGGCAAGTGTCCGCGCTGTTTTCCCTCTCAAACGGACACTGCGGACATATAGGACACATGCACTCGCGCACATGCATGCATGCGTGCACGCAAATGGTTACCAGCAACCAGTGCCCGCGAGTGTCCAACTGTCCGCCGCGGTCGGATGCGCCTGATTTAGCTGCGAATTCCACGCGGACACATTTGCGGACGTGGCGCTCCCTTCAGGAGGACATAGGTTCTTCCGGAATCGCGCGCGTATACGCAGCGAAAGAGCGCACAAGCGCGCTAGTCAGCGGTTTTTTTTGGGCTTCCTTTCTTTGGGATGGCCTTTCTTCCTCTGAGGGGGTTCGGTGCGTCTGATCAAGCGCGAGCTCGCGAAGAAACTCGGCGTGTCGGAGCGCGCGCTAACTACCTGGCAAAACGAGGGCATGCCGGTGCTCGAGCATGGCCGCCGTGGGCAGCCGAGTTACTACGACCTGGCGCGCGTGATCGCATGGATCCGGCAAACCGGCCGTGGGCTGAACATGCGTGCCGGCGCGGGGCCGATCGATTTGGAGGCGATCGAGCGCGAACTCGAGCCGCTCCCGTCCACGCTGTCGACTGAGGTCCTGGTTCGCGCCGTCGCGCTGGCGCGTGTCGATTTTCTCGAAACGGCTCGCGCCTGTCTCGTTGACGGCCCAAGGAAGGACGACGCGACGCATCACCTTTACTTGTCCGAGGCCTTCGTCAGCGAGCTGCAAACGCGATTGCGTCAGCTCGGCGGCGCGGCGGCCGAGCCGATCGCCGAAGCGCTTGATGGGCTCATGCGTGACGGACCTCGCGAGCGGCCGAGGACGCTTAGTGCCGCGATTACCGAGGCGCGGGAGATGGTGCCGCGGGGGTGGTTGCCTTCGCCGTACCCCTTCGACGAATGACCCATGCGAACCGCCTGGCTGCGGACTTGCAGCGATCAGACCCCGGTGCGGACGTCCGCACGGATAGCGAGCGTGCGCTTGCGCTCTTCGAGGAATGCGTCCGAGGGGCACCGTCGATCGACGCCATGATCTGGATGCGGGATGGGTTTCGAGATCACATGAACACCGGGAAAACTCTCGAGCAGGCGCTCGGGCTGGCGCCGAGGCGCGGGGAACACTCAGCGCGCCTCCGCATCGCGCGAATCCGGATGCGCACGGCGTTGTTCGACGCTTGGAAGGCTCTACGTAACGGCCGCGCGTCTGATTGGGCGTGCACCGTCTTATTGTGCAAGGAGATTAGCTCATTCAAGACTGAGATCTATCCAGGCTGGCGAGCTCGCGGTGGCCCCCCCGCGACGGTGAGTGAGTTGCGCAGCGCGCTGTATGCGGCGTTCGATAGTGGCGTTGATGTTCCGGAGACGGCCGACGAAGTGCACAAGGTCGTCATGAAGGCTACCCGGTGAAGATCGGGGATCTTTCCCGGGTGGCGCCGTCGATGTTGGAATCTCGGCGTCGTAACCCCGATTGAAAAAGGAGAGAGCGGTGGCGCAGATCCAAATGATCCAACAGCGAGCCGGAGACGATGGCCCAGAACCCGCCCGATGGGAGGATCCAGACGTACCCGACGAAATGGGCTGGAAGCGGGAATGGGATGCGCGTGCGGAGTTGCGCGCCTCCTTTGGCGATAACAGGCGCGACTTTATGGCGTTTAAACGAGCGGAGGCGCGCGGCCGTGTGAAATTCGCGCAGGCGGCTGCAGGTGTCGCGAGATATACAAAATGAACATCAATCTCCCATTTCTAAAAACGGAAGTACAGAAAGTTGGAGCCGCGGTCCGCGAGCTCGTCGACCAAAGGGAGCGGCTGTTACGTCGGCGCGAGGACCTGCTGTCCCAGCCCCTGGCTAAGAGCGACGTAATTGAGCTGCTCGATAGCTGGGTGGATGAATGCTCGCGCGATGCGCACTCAGCTCTGGCGCGTGCGGTCGAGAACGTCGCCGCTGCTCAAGGAAAAATCAATGGGCCCGACGGACGGCTAATGTTGGACCTGCTGTCAGCGACTGACCATGTCGGAGTGCGCGGTACATCGGCGCATATGCAAAAGGCGCTGTTCTTTTTCTTCGGAGACGAGTTCAAACGTGGGATCCGGCGTGTCGTTGAAAAATCGGACATTAAGCCGGGGGCGTCGATGAAAGAGCGCGAGCGTGAGATCGAGAGAATCGACGCTGAAATTCCGGCGATCGAGGAGAAGATCTCCACGTTTCTGCGTGACGCTCAGGAGGCCGGTCTTGCGTTGGATCCGGCATTCGCGAACTTTCGGGGAAAGAAAAACAAGTGAACGAACATCGCGCGCGCGCTCGATCCAGTGCCGTCATAGGGCGCGTGATTTTTACGGGAAAGGGCTCAGGGCTAACCGTGAATCTATATCGCGATGGCGGCATGCGGGGCAGCGCGCTCGGTACAGCGTGTTGTGGCCTATGCGCGTACCGGCGCGTAGGTAATGTTGCGTCTCCCGACGCCGCGACGGACGTCTCGGCTTCACGACGCAATTTTCTTCATGGCCCCACGCTGCGGCGAGCCAGTGTCGCCATAGCCGTCGTGTGGGCCCCTTCGGGGGGATATCCTAGTTTGGCGGCATACGGGGCGCGTCCGGTGTGGCGCGTGGGTCTTAGCACGCACCGGTGCGAAGACAAATGTTGTGCCCCTCGGCGCTGGCCCTTGAGTAAGGTCAGTGGCACGGCGCAACGCTCTTTTCCTTGGCGCTCGATGCTAGTTTGTCGTGGCGCGTGATCTAGCCAACGTCCGGATCCGGGCGACCGACGAGTCGAGGGCCGCATTCGATTCGTTCAAGCGACAGGCTGCCGATGCGGCGCGTTCCGTTGATGACGTGCACGGCAAGTTCACGGGTCTACTCGCTACGTTAGGCGTTACGGTGTCTGTGGGCGCGTTCGTCGCGCTCACCAAGGGGGCGATCGACGCGGCGGATCGCATCAACGACCTAAGCAAATCCACGGATATTTCAGTTGAGCGCCTCGCGGGACTTCAGCTCGCGGCGAGGCAGTCGGGTGGCGATCTCGAGAGCATCGCGGCATCGATCAACAAGCTATCCGTAAACATGGGCCGCGACGCCGACAAGTTTCGGCAGCTCGGCATTACGGCCAAGGATCCGCTCGAGGCTTTCAAGCAGCTCTCGGATATTTACGTCACGCTCGAGGATTCGCAGTTGCGCGCCGCGGTCGGCGCGGAGGCGCTAGGTAAATCCTGGGCTGGCGCGGCGCCATTGCTTGCCGAGGGTGGTAAGAAAATCGGCGAGATGGTCGATCGAGGGACGCAGTTGTCCGGCCTGACGACCGAGATCGCACGAAACGCCGACGACCTCAATGACAAACTCGCGGAGCTCGTGGGGACCGGCGGCGCGTTAATGAGGGTGGTGGGTCCGACGATACCGCTGCTCATCGAGCTCGCGGACGAGCTGCTCGAATCAAGAGACGGTGCCGATCAGTTAGACAGCTCGTTCAACATCTTGGCGGAAACGCTGCGGGCGCTCGTTGTGCTGGGCGGGAATGTGAAGTTTACGTTCGCGGGTGTCGGTACTGAGATCGGGGGCCTCGCGGCACAACTTGCGCTGCTACATGAGGCGCAACTTAAAGCGTTAGGTGGAAACTTCACCGGCGCATTCAGCGCGGGCCGCCAGGCGCTCGCTATTGGCGACATGATGAGGGCGGACGCCGAAAGGCGGCGCGCTGAATTCGATGCGTGGGAAGAACGCATCATTTCGGGCGCGTATGACCGCGGCGACGCGGGCAGGCCACATACGCAGGGCCTGATCGATAACGACGTCGCCCGAGCGACGGAGGCGCGTGCGCGCGCATTCGCGCGGCAGCCTGGCGCGGCGGGCCGCGAGGTTGAAAGCCCGTTCCGCGCGATGATGAAGGGACTACTCGAGCAGGAAAAGTCGCTCAAGGGCGAGCTGACTGCGGTCGAGAAGCTGGACATTGAACTTAAGCACACGAAGGCGGAGGCGCTGGCGAAGCTCACCGACAAAGAGCGGGATCAGCTAAAAGCGGTCGCGGCATCGATCGACGCGTACAAGATTCAGCAGGAGGTAAGTAAATCCGCGATCGCGGCGATCGAGGCCGAGATCAAGGCGCGCGAGGAGCTAGACGCGGTCATCGGCGGGTTTCTGTCGACGAACGCGCAGACGATCCGGGACATGCAGTTCGAGACGCAGCTCATCGAGCTGCAGCGTCAGGGCCTGTCGCAATTTGCTCTAACGCAGGCCGATCAGATCCGGCAGCAGCTCGAATCGAACATCGCGCGCGAGACGGCGATCGAGCTGCGCAAGCTCGAAAACAATTACAACAAGACGTCCGCTCAAATCTCGGTCGACGAGACGCGGACAATCGAGGAGCGCACGCAAGCGGTCGAGGAGCTCACGTCGGCCTACGAGCGGCAGCGCTCGGCGCTCGGGATCAGCGTGCGCGACAAGGTCACCGCGCAGTCGAGCCTCGATCAACTGCGCGCGAACCAGGAGGAGGCTCGGCGCTTCAGCGACGACCTGAATCGCAGCCTCACCGACGCGCTGCTGCGCGGCTTCGAGAGCGGCAAGGAGTTCGGAAAGAACTTTTTCGACACGCTCAAAAACATGGCGCAGACGACGGTCCTGCGTCCGATCATCAGCTTTTTATTGTCGCCGCTAACTGGCACGCTCAGCGCAATGACGGCGGGCCTCGGCATTCCTGGGCTCGCGAACGCGACGGGCGGCGCCGGCGGCGGGCTTAGCCTGCTGTCGAACGCGGGCTCGCTTGCGAATCTCTTTAACCCTGGCGGCTTTTTCAGTAGCGGCATGGGGGCGCTCGGGAGCTCGGTGTTCGGCGGATCCGGGTTCCTTGCCGATATCGGCGCGAGCCTGATCGGCTCGAGCTCGCTCGCGAGCACCGGCGCGTTCGGTGCGGGCTCGCTTGCGGCGGAGCTCGCCGGCGTCAGTGGTGCCGGCGCTGCGGGCCTCGGCATGGCCGTGCCGGTGATCGGCGGGGCGCTCGCGATCGCCGGGCTGCTCGGCGCGTTCGGTGACGACGACGGTCCTGCGCCGCAGAACATCGCGAGCGGCTATCACCAGCGCGGCCGCGCGTTCGGCAGCGGCGCCTGGAACACCGATTACATGTCGTGGACCGGATCCCTCGGCGATGTGCCGACCGGCAACGAAGCGAACTATGACCGCCTCATGAATGAGACGGGGCAATGGAAGGCGGCGCTCGAGGAGATCAAGCGCATGGCGGCCGCACTCGGTGCCGACACGTCTGGGCTCTCGAGCAAGAGCTGGTCGTACGACATTTGGCCGGGCCTCGAGTACGGCCAAAAGCCGAACACCGAAATGCTGAAGCTCGCGATCGCTCAGGTGACCGACACGATCGCGCAGGAGCTGCTGCCGAACATCAAGGATCTCGCTCAAGCGAACGAGACGGCCGCGCAGACCTTCGTGCGGCTCGCGACCGAAGCGCAGCAGGTGAAGATCGGCACCGCGATCGGGCTCATGTCCGGCGTGCTGAAGGTGCAGGACGATCTGTCCGACCTCTGGCTCTCGGATCTTTCGCCGCTCAGCGCGACCGAGCGGCTAAACCGCGCGCGCGGTGGCTATGAGACGTCGCTCGCCGGCGCGCGCGGCGGAGATCTCAAAGCGCTGTCGGGTCTTTCCGGCGCGACGCGTGATTACCTGAAGGAGGCGCGCAGCTACTACGCGAGCTCGCCTGATTACACCGCGATATTCACTGCGGCGCAGTCGTCGATCGCCGACCTGGTCGACGACACGCTTTCAGAGCAGGCGATCGTACTGTCGGAAATGGGCGTCTCGCTCGAGAAGATCGTAGAGAACACGGACAACCTCGACGAACGCATTGCGCGCAGATTCGAGCTGGCGATCGCGGCTCTCGGCGAAAAAGTTGATGCGATAACAAGCGCCCAGACAAGCGCGCTTACTGGCGCCCACCAGGACGCGGCTGATCAGATCGCTGACGCGCAGCGTACGGCTGCGGTCGACGCCGCGCTCGCGCAGCAGAACGCGCAGCGCGCAGCATTCCAGGACTCTCAATACGCCATGAGAACCGACTGAGCATGGGCGTAGATCGACCGCTGTTAGAGCGCTACGTAGAGCTGGGCCACGATCTTCTCGAGGCCAAACGCGAATACGTTTATGGGAACGCTTCGCTGCTCGACTTGGCCGCGGCTGTAGACCAACTGCGCTCGCGAGCTGAGGATTTGGCGTGCGAGGCCTCGGCGGTTGCTCAAGAGGAGATTGAGATCAAGGCGCGACAATTCGCGGAGCGCCTGGCCGCGCTGGTGGCCGCAATTCGCGAGGTTGAGAGTGAGGGTGGGCCGCGCGCCCTGGAGGTAGGGGTGGGGTTGTAGTGACGCGTCACGCGCGCGGCTGCCACTTATCGTTTTGATCAATACGTTGGCTGGCCTCTCGACTTCATCGCTGATCTAGTACTAGAATCCCGCCGTTCATCCGCGGCGCTCAGGAGCGGCGGCAAATGTCAGGACCAACCAAGGCGGTGGCCTATCTTAGGTCAAGTAAAGACCGCCACGACGTTTCGATAGACGCCCAGCGCGACGAGCTCCTCCGAGTCGCCCTCGCTCGTAATCTCGAGATCCGCCGTGAATTCGTCGACGTCGTCGAGTCGGCGAAGGACGAGCATCGCCCGGCTTTCCAGGAGCTGCGCGCGGCGCTGAAGGCCCGCGATCGCGATTGGACTGTCGTCCTGCTGCTCGAGCCCTCGCGCCTTTCGCGCAATCAGTTCGTCGCGCATTGGTTCACGCACGACGCGAAACAGCACGGCGCGACGATCGTGTACGCGCGCATGCCGGAAGCTAACCCGATGGTCGACATGATCATCGTGCCGCTCATGCACGGTTTCGCGGAATATCACTCGTGGGAATCGAAGCAGAAGGGCCTCGCCGGCATGGCCGAGAACGTGAAGCGCGGCTTTCGCGCCGGCGGATCCGCACCCTACGGTTACCGGCTTAAGCGCGAGCCGACCGGCGCCATGCGCGACGGCCAGGAGGTGATGAAGTCGCGTCTCGAGCCCGATCCTAGGACCTCGTCGGCGATCGGTGAATACCTTCGGCAGCGCGCTGCAGGCGCTCCGCGCAGGACGGCGAAGCGCCGAAGCGCGCTCGAGCTCCACGACACGACCCTGATCGGCATCGAATGGAACGCACTCACCTATGCAGGCGTCACGGTCTGGAATGTGACAAACGAGCGCGTACGCGGCCGCGCAGTCGGCGGCGTGAAGCGCCGGCCGCGGGAACAGTGGATTACGAAGGACGGCACGCACGACGCGCTGATCACGCGCGACGAGGCCGAGAGGATCCTGCGGCGCCTCGAGCTCGGCGCGCATGCCCGGCGCGATCGCGCGCCGGCGGAGTATCTGCTCGCCGGCCTGCTGCAGACGGCCGCCGGCGACGCCTGGCACGGCTGCCGCGACGGTGCGCTGCGTTACTACCGCCTGGCGGCCGGCCGACGTCGGCGCGTGAACGCCGAGACGCTCGAGCGCAACGTCGTCGACAAGGTCGCCCGAGATCTCCGCAGCAGCCGCTTCGTGCAGGCGCTCGCACGTGCCGCGCGTGAGCTCTCAGCGCCAAATCCCGAGCTCGCCGCGATCGAGCGATCGTACGCCGACATCGCGGCGCTCGAGCGCAAGATCGCCCGCGTGACGGAGCTCCTCGCGGAAGGACCGCCGCGGCCGCTGCTCGAGCAGATCCGCAAGTACGAGGAGGAACGCGAGCGGATCCGCGCCGGCGTGATCGATCATGAGACACGGCTGCGCCAGGCGCGCGCGATCGCCGGCATCACCGAGCGCGACGTCGAGCTGCTGCTCGAGGGAATGGCCGAGGACATGACGACGCTCAACCCGGCCGAGCTCCGCGACTTTCTGCGCGATAGCATCGGCCGCGTCGTGCTCGACGAGGCGACCCTAAGCTGCCGGATCTATTACGAGATCCCCGCCGTTTCCGGGGATAAGATGGCGACCCCACGGGGATTCGAACCCCGGTTACCGCCGTGAAAGGGCGATGTCCTAGGCCTCTAGACGATGGGGTCTACGGGACTGCTGTGGTGGAGGTAAGCGGGATCGAACCGCTGACCTCTTGCATGCCATGCAAGCGCTCTCCCAGCTGAGCTATACCCCCACAGAAGACCGCGAATTATACAGAAAAAGCCCTAGGCCGGGAACGCTGCGAGGGCCTCGTCCATGCGCGCGAGGACTGCGTCGCGTCCGATGAGCTCGAGCGTCGCGTCGATCGATGGCGTGTGCGTTTCGCCAGTGACCATTACGCGCATCGGCATCGCGATCTTCGGGAGCTTGAGCTTGTGCTCCGCGACGACGGCCTTGATCGCATCGTTAATGGCGGCGCGCGTCCACTCGGTTTTAGCGAGCCGCTCTCGCAGCGCGACGAGCGGCGCCTTGATGTCGGCCGTGCAGTGCTGGCTGACGAGCGCGTCCGGCGCTTTCACCGGCGCATAGAAGTAGCGCCCCGCCCTCGCGAGCTCTTCCAGGGTGTTGGCGCGCTCCTTTAGAAGGCCGACCACGGCTTCGAGCGAGGGGCCCTTTGAGACGTCGCCGAAAAACGGTTTCGCGAGAGCAGCGAGCGCGCCGTTACCGGTTTCCTTCAGATACTGCTGGTTGAGCCACGCGAGCTTTTCGGGATTGAAGCGTGCCGGCGACTTGCTGATGTGCTCGAGGTCGAACCATTCCACGAGCTCGTCGCGCGAGAATTTCTCTTCGTCGCCGTGCGACCACCCCAGGCGCGCAAGGTAGTTCACCAGCGCTTCGGGCAGGAAGCCTTCGTCCTTGTACTGCATCACGCTCACCGCGCCATGCCGTTTGGACAGGCGCTCGCCGTCCTGACCGAGGATCATCGGCACGTGCGCGAACTCGGGCAGCGAAGCGCCCAGCGCGCGGTAGACGTTGATCTGGCGCGGCGTGTTGTTGACGTGATCGTCGCCGCGAATCACGTGCGTGATCGCCATGTCGATGTCGTCGACGACCACTCCGAAGTTGTACGTCGGGATTCCGTCCGAGCGCATGAGCACGAGATCGTCGAGCTCCGCGTTGGCCACGGTGATCTCGCCTTTGACGAGGTCTTTGAAGGTGACTTCGCCCTCATCGGGATTCCGGAACCTGATGACGGGTTTCGCGTCCGCCGGCGCTTTGAGCCCGAGACGCTTCGCATTCTCGGGACGCCACCGTCCGTCGTACCGAGGCTTATCCCCGCGAGCCCTTTGCTGCTCGCGCAGCGCGTCGAGCTCTTCGCGGCTCGCGTAATCGTAATAGGCGTGGCCCGATGCGATGAGCTCCTCCGCCACCCTGCGATAACGTTCGAGGCGCTCCATCTGATAGTAAGGCCCGTCGTACTCCAGGCCGAGCCATGCCATGCTGTCGAGGATGGCCTGCGTCGAAGCCTCCGTGGAGCGCTCGCGGTCGGTGTCCTCGATGCGCAGGATGAAGGTCCCACCGTGCTTCTTCGCATACGCCCAGCAGAAGAGCGCTGTGCGCGCACCGCCGATGTGCAGATAACCCGTCGGGCTGGGTGCGAATCGCGTGCGAACCGTCATCCGGAAAGTTTACGCTATCATTCCCGCTCCTCCGGCATCACCTACCGCTCCCATGCTCGAACACCTCGTCCAGAACTGGCACGTGCGCAAGCCCGTTGCGCAATCGCGCGGCGGCATCGTGGCGTCGCAGAATCGTATCGCCGCGGAAGCGGGCGCCAAGGTTCTGGCGCGCGGCGGCAATGCAATCGATGCCGCCATCGCGACGGGTTTCTCACTCGCTGCGGTCGAGCCGTGGAACAGCGGTCTGGGGGGCGTGGGCTTCATGCTCGTCTACCTCGCTAAGGAAAATCGCGTGGCGGTCGTCGACTTCGGTCCGATCTCGCCGCGCGGACTCGATCCTGCCGCGTACCCGCTCGTCGGCGGTTTTACGAGCGATCTCTTCACGTGGCCGAGCGTGCAGGACGATCGCAACGTCCACGGCCCGCACTCGATCGCGGTCCCCGGTCATGTGGACGGCCTCGGACTTGCGCTGGAGCGCTTCGGCACGATGTCATTCGGCGACGTCATGCAGCCTGCGATCGGGCTCGCGGACAAAGGCATCGCGGTCGACTGGTACCTGACGCTCAAGGCCGCTACGATGGCGCGCGAGCTTTCCCGCTATCCGTCGACGAAGGCAGTGTGGCTGCCCGAAGGCTACCCGCCGGTGACCGCGGCGGGCGCGCCGCTGGGACGTCTTGTGCTCAAGGGGCTCGCCGCTACGATGCGGCGCCTCGCGCATGCCGGCCGCCGCGATTTCTACGAAGGTGATGTCGCGCGGAGCATTGCGCGCGACGTGAAAACGATGGGCGGATCGCTCGCGCTCGAAGACCTGCGCGCGTACCGCGCACGCATCGTCGAGCCGCTCGAAGTCGAATACCGAGGCGGCCAGATCGCGCTCGCGCCGGGCCTCACTGCCGGTCCTACGCTCCAGCGCGCGCTCGCCGCGCTCTCGGAAGTGAAGCTTCGTAGCGGCGGGCCGCATGCCGATGCGTTCCTTGCCTATGCGCGAATTCTCCGCGAAGGCTATGTCGAGCGTCTCGCGACGATGGGGGAAACCAGCGACCACCGCGATCCCTCGACGACGACACACCTCAATGTCGTCGACGGCCACGGCAACATGGTCGCGCTTACGCAGACGCTGCTTTCGGTATTCGGGTCGAAAGTCGTGCTGCCGGACACCGGCATTCTCATGAACAACGGCATCATGTGGTTCGATCCGCGCCCGGGATCGCCGAACTCGCTCGCACCGTCGAAACGGCCGCTGACGAACATGTGTCCGGTGATCGCACGCAAGAACGGCAAAGCGTGGTTCGCGATCGGCGCGTCGGGCGGCCGCAAGATCATGCCGGCGGTCTGTCAGATCGCGTCGTTCCTCATCGATCACGGGATGACGCTCGAGGATGCGTTCCACCAGCCGCGTATCGACGCGAGCGGCGGGGAGAACGTCGGGGTCGATCCGCGGCTCCCTGAAGCGGTCAAGTCCGCGCTCGCGGAGAAATACCCCGTGACCGAAACCGAGCTCGTCGTTTACCCAACCAACTTCGCGTGCCCCAGCGCGGTGTTTCGTGATCCCAACGATGGCACGCACTACGGCATCACGGACGTGCTGTCCCCGTGGTCGGGAGCGGTGGCCGAATGAACGCTATGTCGAAAGCTATGTGGGGTCTGACCCTGTTTCTGCTGTGCACGGGATTCGCTCACGCGCAGCAGGATTACCCGACCAAGCCGGTGCGCTGGATCGTCCCCTTCGCGCCCGCGGGCCCGACCGATCTCATGTCGCGTGGCGTCGCGGAGAAGCTATCGCAGCGTTTCGGCCAGCAGTTCGTGGTCGATAATCGCGCCGGCGCGGGCGGCAACATCGGCGCGGAGGTGGTTGCCAAATCCGTTCCCGACGGTTACACGCTGATGATCGGCCACGTCGGCACGCACGCGATCAATGCCGCGCTCTATCCGAAGATCGGATTCGATCCGGTGCGCGATTTCACGCCGATAACGCTGATCGCCACCTACCCGCTCGCGCTCGTCGTCCATGCGTCGTTCGCGCCGAAAGACGTAAAGGAGCTCCTCGCTTACGCGAGAAGTCATCCCGGCGCGGTCAACTTTGCATCGGCCGGCAATGGCGGACCGACGCATCTTACCGGCGAGCTTTTCAAATCGGCGGCGAAGATCGACATCGTGCATGTGCCCTACAAGGGCAACGCCGCGGCCCTGCTCGATCTCGTGGCCGGGCGCGTGCAGATGATGTTCAGCAACACCTTGACGGCGATGCCGCACGTGCGTGCCGGCAAGTTACGCGCACTCGCGGTGTCGGGCGCAAACCGCTTCCGCCAGTTTCCGGAGCTCCCCACGATTGCCGAGTCCGGCGTGCCGGGCTTCGATTCCGTTCCGTGGTACGGCGTGCTCGGCCCGGCTGGGTTGCCGCGGCCCCTGGTCATGAAGCTCAACCAGGAGATCGCACGCGCACTCGCACTCCCCGACATGCAGGAACGCTTTGTCTCACAGGGCATCGATCTCAAATCGAGCACACCTGAAGAGTTCGGCGCACTCATCAAGTCGGAGGTCCTGAAGTGGCGCAAGGTCGTGCGCGATTCGGGCGCGAAAGTCGACTGATGCTCAACGCCGCCATCGTCGGTCTCGGGAAGTGGGGCCAGAACCTCGTCAACAGCGTTCAGGGCAAGTCCCAGCGCATCCGCTTCATTGCGGGCGTGCTGCGCCATCCCGACAAAGTGCGGGACTACGCGAAGCAGCAGGGCATCACTCTCTGCGACGACTACGCGAAGGTGCTAAGCGATCCGGCGATCGACGCGATCGTCCTCGCCACACCGCACACGGTGCATGGTGAGCAGATCGTCGCGGCGGCCAGGGCCGGGAAGCCTGTCTTCACGGAAAAACCCTTCACGCTCACGTCAGTCAGCGCCAGGGAGGCAATCACGGCCGCCGCGAAAGCGAAGGTCACGCTCGGCGTCGGCTTCAACTGGCGGTTTCAACCTGCGCTTCGCGAAATCCGCGCCATGCTTCAGGACGGCCGCCTCGGGAGGCTCCTGCACATCGAAGGCAATTTCTGCGGCCCGAGCGTTTACCGCTTTGGACGCGAGCACTGGCGGCAGCAGCGCGACGAAGGACCCGCCGGGGGCATGACCGGGCGCGGCGTGCATGTCGTCGATGCGATGCTCTATCTCGCCGGTCACGCCGAAAGCGTTTACGCACAGAGCCACCGCCTCGCACTCGACTACGGCATCGACGACACCACCTCGATGCTCTTCCGTTTCAAAGGCGGGGCCACCGCCTATCTCGGCACCGTGATCGCGACCGCGGAGACGTGGCGCATGCAGGTGTTCGGCTCCAAAGGCTGGGCCGAGGTCGGCGACGTCGAGCATTTGACGACGTGGAAAATGCGCGTCTGCTACGTCGATGCGCAGAATCTCACCACGCACCACAAGCCGCAGACGATCGCTTTCCCGGACGTGAGCACGGAGCGCGCCGAGCTCGAGCATTTCGCCGACGCCGTACGCGAAAAGCGCCCGCTTGCAATCGCGGGCGGCGACGAAGAGCACGGCGTGCGCGTGCTCGAAGCGATCCTCGAATCCGCGAAGAGCGGGAAGCCCGTCGACGTTTCCTAGAAGCGGTCGGGGCGGTACGGCGTCACGTCGAGGTTCGGCTGACGTCCCGCGATCAGGTCGGCGACGATGCGCCCCGTCGGCGCTCCGCTGACGAGTCCCACGTGGCCGTGGCCGAAGGCGTAATACGCGTTCGCGAACTTCGTGGAGCGGCCGATCACCGGCAGCGAATCCGGCAGCGACGGGCGCCTCCCCATCCACTTCGTCGCATCGGCCGTGCTGATCCCGGGGAAAATCTGCTGGGCGAGCTTTTCGAGGATGTCCGCCCGGCCATAGTCGGGCGGCGCGTGAATGCCGGCGAACTCGCTTTGCCCCGCGATGCGGAGCCCCATCTCCATCGGCGTCACGAAGAGCTTGCTCTCGGGCATGAAGACCGGCATCGGCAGCTCGACGCGCGGGTCGGAAAACGTGACGTGATAGCCACGCTCTGCCTCGAGCGGCACCCGGTCCCCGAGCTTGGAAGTGAACTCGTTCGAATGCGGGCCGGCGCAGATCACCAGCGTCTCGACGGGAACCGAGCCGGCGTTCGTCACGAGCGCACGCGGGCCGTCAGGGCCGACCTCGATATCGCGCACTTCGCGCTGAAGCAGCGTCCCCCCATCGCGCTGGAACTGCGCGGCGAGCGACTTCGCGAGCCGCGAAGGACTCGCGACGAAACCCTGCTCCGGCAGGTAGAGGCCCACCTCGTAATCGCCGGCGAGCTGCGGCACGAGCTGGCGCAGGCCCGCTCCGTCCATCTCCTCGACGATGACGCCCCGGTCGCGGCGAAGCTTCCATGCGATCGCATCGCCCTCGTACGCGGCGCGCTTGCGATACGCGACGGCGTATCCGGTGCGGCGGATAAGGTCAGCGACGCCGGCATGCTTCACGAGCGGCTCGTACGCATCGAATGTCTGCTTGAGCAGCGGCCGCAGCGCATTCGCGATCTCATCCACGCGGCGCGGCGACGATGCCGCCACGAAACGCAGGAACCACGGCAGCGCCTTGAGAAAATAACCGGGCCGGATCACCAGTGGCCCCATCGGGTCCGAGAGATATCCCGGCACTTTCCACATGACGCCCGGCGTGCCGAGCGGCACACACGACCCCGGGCTCAGGATGCCCGCGTTACCGAACGAGCAGTACTCGCCCGGCTCCCGCATGTCGACGATCGTGACGTCGTGACCGTCGCGCTTCAGATACGCAGCGGTGGCGACGCCGACGATGCCGGCCCCAATGATGGTTATCTTCTTCGCCATGTTAAAATGCGCGCGCTTTCTTCGTTTTACGTTGGGTGGTTAGCTCAGCGGTAGAGCACTGCCTTCACACGGCAGGGGCCACTGGTTCGATCCCAGTACCACCCACCAATCAGTTTTTCTTCAGCTTGTCCGCAACCCAGTCGGCGACGTAATTCGAGCCGAGCACGCGGTTGTCGCCCTGGCAGTGCTCGCTGCCGCCCTCTTCCGCGGTGAAAACCCGCAGCGTCTTGTCCTTCGATCCCACCGCCGCATAGAGGCGCCTCGCGTAATCGACCGGCACGATCGAGTCGTGCTCACCGTGCACGACCAGAAACGGACAGGTAATTTTTTCGGCGACGCCGGCGAGCGTGTAGTCCTTGAGCTTCGCCATCGCCGCATCCATGTCGGGTACGCCGAGCACCCACATCAGATGAAAATGCGGCGCCGAGACTTTCGTCCCGCCCGATTCCATCTCCTTGCGGCGCCGGATCCACGACTCGTGGTAGTCGAAATGCCCGCCCCACGCGACGCATGCCGCATAACGCGGCTCGAACGCGCACGCACGCGGCGCCAGATATCCGCCCATCGACACGCCGGCGACTGCGACACGCTTCGGGTCGACGTCCGCGCGTTTAGCGACGAATTCGTATGCCGCGGTGCCCGCGACCTCGAAATCGTAGCGGCTCGGTATGCCCTGGAGCCGTAACGCTTCGCCCTGCCCCGGCCCGTCGATCGCCAGCGTATTGATTCCACGGGCAGCAAGCTCGATGCCGCCGTACATCACGGTGACTTCCTTCGACCCGTCCAGGCCGTTGAAGAGCACGACCGTCGGCGCCGGGCCCGTGACGCCCTGTCCTTTCATGAACCACGCCGGCAACGTCGTGCCTTCGTACGGCACTTCCACGCGCTCCATGTTCGGATAGCGCCGTTTAACGCCTTCCCGGAAGCATTCGAGGTGGCGGCGGTAGACCGCGAACTTCTCTTCGCTCGGATGAAGGTAACGCTCGCCATAGCCAAAGTAGGTGGCCGCGTGCAGGTAATAGGTCCCGGCCGAGAGCGCGTGCCCAGCCTTGACCTCGGCACGTGCGCGCGCTTCCAACGCTTCACCCATGCGCGTCCATTCCTCGAACCACGCGTCGTTGTTTCCTTCGCGCCCCTTCAGCCGCTGTCCCACGCGGTCGATCTCGCCCATGGCGGCCGCGCCCCAAGGGATCATCTCGATCGCCATGCCCATGCCCTGCGACCACATGTAGTGGCTCGGGAAATACTGGAACCAGTGCTTCGTGTCGCTCATTCCGGCTGTATTCCCACGGTTTTGACGATGCGCCCGTATTTCTCGTAGTCGGCGCGAATGCGTTTCGAAAATTCTTCCGGCGTATTCGTGACGACGTCCATGCCCTGACTAGCCCAGAGCTCGCGAATCTCCGGCGTGCCTAGGATCTTCGCGACGCTCGCGTTTACGCGGTCGATCACTTCGCGCGGCGTGCCGGCCGGCGCGAAGAACCCGTGCCATCCGGTGATCTCGTAACCCTTGAGCCCGGATTCACTCACCGTTGGCACATCCGGCTGCAGCCGGTCGCGCGTGAGCCCGGTCACTGCAAGCGCGCGGAGCTTGCCCGCCTTGATCTGCGGCTGGGCGATCGCCAGGCTGTAGAACATTAGATCGATGCGGCCGCCAAGGAGATCGTTGAGCGCGAGATTGCCGCCTTTGTACGGCACGTGAACCATGTCGATCTTCGCCATGCTTTTGAAGAGCTCGCCTGCGAGGTGGAACGCGCTGCCGACGCCCGATGAGCCGAACGTGAGCACGCCGGGTCGCGCTCTCGCCACGGCGACGAGCTCCCTGACCGTCCTCGCCGGGACGATCGGGTTCACGATCAGCACTTGCGGGAACGAGTTGATCTGGATGATGGGCGCGAAATCCTTCATCGCGTCATAAGGCATCTTCACGCGCAGATGCGGTGTGCTTGTCAGCGAGGAACCCGGTGCCACCAACAGCGTGTAGCCGTCGGGCGCGGCCTTCGCCACGAGCTCGTTTGCGATGAGACCCGTTGCGCCTGCGCGGTTATCGACGATGACCGGCTGCCCGAGCGTTTCGGTCATGCGTTGCGCGATCGGCCGCGCGAGCACGTCGACGTTGGTCCCCGCCGGAAAGCCGAGGACGAGGCGCACGGCTTTCACGGGATAGTTTTGCGCGAACGCAAACGAACCGCTCAACACGAGGAGCAGTGCACAACCGAGGGAGCGAAGAATCATAGTCACTTTGGCGTTCGATTATAGAATGCGCGAGCCTCGGAACCGGAAAGAGCACAGGATGCGCGCGATCACCGTCATTTGTTGTTGCGTTTTCATCATCGTCGCCGCGCCCGCGGCGAGCACGGAGCGAGGCGAGTGAACCGTCCCGGCACGCAGGTTGCCGTCCGGGTCGCGTGATGTACAAAGCTGTTATCGCAGCCCTCATCGTCGCAGCCCTCGCGATCGGCATCTATGCCGCCGGCGACTGGAGCTGGGACCTCCCGCTCCTCGAGCAGTGGGTGCAGAGCCACCCTATTCTCGGGGCCGGGGTCTACGTAGGCCTTTTCATTGCGTCGACGATTCTTCCGGTCACCGGGCTGCCGCTGCTGCCTCTGGCCGCGCGCGCATACGGGGTTGCGGTCACCTGCCTGTTGAGCACGCTCGGATGGTGGATCGGCTGCGTGATCGCATTCGAGATCGGTCGCCGCGGCCGCCCTTATCTTCAGCGCATCGCATCTCCGAAAACGCTGAGCCGCTGCGAGCAGCTGATCACCCAGCGGCACACCTTCGCGACCGTCGTCGTGTTGCGCCTGCTCTTCCCGGGCGATTTCGTGGGTTTCGCGCTGGGCCTGCTCAGATACGTGGGTTTCTGGACTTTTGCCTTCGCCTCACTGCTCGGCACGATTCCCGGCGCAGTCATTGCGAGTTACGCCGGCGGCGAGTTGGGACATGGGCGCTATGGAACCGCCGTCGCGGCAGTGGCCGCGACCGTGGTCGTCCTCTACGTCATCCGGCGCCTGTGGGAGGCTCGGACGGGGGCGGGTCAGGCACGCTGAGGCCTCGCTTCGTCGCGCGAGCGGCGGCATCGCGCCCCATCAGCCACGCCCCCGCGGCAAGCAATGCGGCGTCGGCGCAGAACACGAACCAGAGCGCGATCAGCGTTCCAAGCGACCCGAAAATTATCGGCATCGCCAGCTCGGTCACCTTGTTGACCGTCTGTCGAATGCCGATCGCTTCGCCCGAGCGCCCCGGCGGCGACCGGTTGAAGGCGAGCACCATCGACAGCGGGCTGCCACAGCCCAGCCCGAGCCCGAGTATGAAAGACATCGCGATGAGGCCCCAGAAGCTCGACACGAACGTAAACACGACGCAGGTCGCGGCGGCGAGGTAGAGCGAGCCGGACAGCACACGCTCTTCGCTCGAACGGCGCACGAGCGCCGGCATGAAGCTGCGAACGATGAGCTGCGCCACGGCGAATGAAGCCATGATGATGCCGATGTTCGACGCAGAGAATTTCAGCGAGCGCGCATAGATCGGCAGGAAGAAATTGAAAAGCTCCAATCCCGTTTCGACAATTCCGGCGGCAATCAGAACGCGTCTCAGTGCGACGTCGCGAAGGAGATCAGCCAGACGATGACCGGCCTTGCGTTTCGCCATGGCGTGACCGGCGGAAGGTAGCAGTCGCGGAATCAGCACGAGAGCGAGCACCGGCAGCAAAGGCAGCACCGCGAGCAACAAGTACGTCGGCCGATGCCCGAAAGCGTCGATCGCGAAACCCGCTGTGACGGGACCGAGCAATGCCGTCACGCTCACGCCCATGCTGAAGACGCTGTAGTTGCGCGTGCGATCGGCCGCCTCTCCCAGAGATCCGATCAGGTGCTGCACCGACACGGTGTAGAAGATGTAGCAAAGCCCGATCAGCGCGCCCGAGACAAAGAGCGCGGCCACCTGGGGAAAAAAGTAGGGCAGGATGAGTCCCAGCATGAGTCCGAGCGCGCCGAAGATCATCGGACGTCGTGAGCCATACCGATCGGAGAGCTTGCCCACGTAAACCGAGAGAAAAACCGGGAAGAGCGAATACATGGAGAAAAGCAGGCCGATCGTAAGCGGGCTCGCGCCGAGGTCGTAGGCGTAGAGCGCGATCAGTACCTTGCTGCCCTTGAAGCTCGTGTGCGTGAGCACCGTGAGCAGCACGATGAGATAGATGGCCATGCAGGGTTACGGCAAGAACGGATTCGAGAGGCGCAAGCCGAGCCGATAGCGCGCGCCGGACGCCGGATCGAAGGTCTCGGCGAGCGACAGCAGCGGCGGTGCGCGCCACGCCCGCGATTTACGGGGCCGTTGCACGAACCCGGTCGGTCGTTGCGCGGCGGATGCTGGCGACGAGCTTCGCCGGGTCGATGGGCTTGCTGACGTGGTCGAAAAAACCCTGCTCGAGCACGCGCATCCGGCTCACTTCCGTGAATGCGGTGACCGCGATCGCCGGCACGGATGCCGTGGCCGGCAGCGACTTGCTGCGCTCGAGCTCGCGTACCCGCGCGAGGACGGAGAACCCGTCTTCCCCCGGCATCGCAAGGTCCATGAGCAGAACATCCGGGCGCGTGTCGGGCAGCTCGTGGTCGAGCATTTCGATCAGCTCCGTGCCGCTCGACACGGTGCGCACATCCGCACCGGCCTGCCGCAAGGTGAGGCTGATGACGTCGCGCGCGTCCGGATCGTCGTCGAGCGCGCAGATGTTCAGCCCGACGAGCTTGCCCGCTTCAGTCCCTGCCTCTTCGGCACGGGGCGGGCTGATCAGGGCGCCCCCTGTGCGTTGCAGCGGCAGCTCCACCGTGAATGTGGATCCCTTCCCCTCGCCCTCGCTTTCGGCGAACACCTTCCCGCCGTGGAGTTCGGTGAGATGGCGCACGAGCGCGAGCCCGATGCCCAACCCGCCGTGCCTCCGAGTCGTCGACGTGTCGGCCTGCGAGAAGCGGTCGAAAACGCGGGGTAGAAACTCGGCCGAAATGCCGGCGCCGGTGTCGGTGACGGAGAAACGCACGACGCCCGAGTCGCTCATGACCCGAACCTTGATGGCGCCGTTCTCGCCGGAGAACTTCACCGCGTTCGTCAGCAGGTTCACCGCAATCTGCTGCAGCCGCGCGGCATCGCCTTCGAGCATGAGCACCGGGTTTTCCGGCTGAAACTCGAGCGCGATCGACTTGGCGGCCGCGGCCGGGCGCATGATATCGATCGAAGTCTGGATCACCTCGATCAGGTTCACCGGCCGCCGGTCGATGTTGAGCTTGCCACCCATGATGCGCGAGGTGTCGAGGAGATCGTCGATCAGGCGCGCCTGGTGATCCACGTTGCGCTTGATCGCCTGCGTGGCGCGCTCGATGAGGGACGCATCGGGTGTCTTCGTCGAGCCCAGCAGATGCCCCCATCCGCGCAGCGCGTTGAGCGGCGAGCGCAGCTCGTGCGACACGATCGCGAGAAACTCGTCCTTCGCGCGATTCGCGCGCTCGGCCTCGAGCCGCAGCCGCTGCTCGATCTCCATCAGGCGCTCGCGCTCGAGCTCTGCGTTCTTGCGGTCGGTGATATCGATCATCACGCCGAGCAGGAGCCGCCGGCCGGCGTCGGGCTCGAACTCCCGCTCGCGGCTTTGCATCCAGCGCCACTCACCGCTCCGCGTGCGGCAGCGAAATTCGACTTCGCGCACGTTCGACTCGTCGCCCGCCACCCGCCGCAACCGCTCGATCAGCAGCGGCAGATCGTCGGGATGGACCAGACTCTCGAGACCGCCCTGATCCTTCTCGAGGATCTCCGCGGGGCTGTAGCCGAGGAGCTCGAGCCCGGAGCCCGTCACGTAGACCATGCGATGCTCCGCGCGCTCGAAGAGATAGAGGATGATCGGCGCGGTCTCGACGAGGCCCTGGGTGAAACCCTGAGCTTCGCGAAGCTCGTTCTCGATGCGCTTGCGCTCGGTGATATCGGTCGCCACTTCGATCACACCCGCAATGTGCCCCGACACGTCGCGGAGCGGCGACTTGGTCGCGAGATAGGTACGCGGGCCGTCGGGCGTGTCCATCGTCTGCTCGACGCGCTCGACGCGGCCCGACGCCATGACGTCGCGGTCGCTCGCGATGATGCGCTCAGCGGCCTCGCGATCGGCCATGAAGTCGCTGTCGATGCGGCCGACGATCTCCGCCTCGCCTTTGCCCACGGCCTTGACGTGCGCGGGATTGGACATCATCACCCGCCCCGCGCTGTCTTTGACCACGATCAGGTCCGGGGTGCTTTCCGCGACACCGCGGAGGAGCGCCCCGCTCTCGTGCAGCGCGACGTTTGCGCGCTCGAGCTCCGCCGTGCGCTCGATCACGCGGGCGTCGAGCTCGGCGTACGAGCGCTGCAACGCGAGCTCCGCTTCGCGCCGGCGCTCGTCGAAACGATCGAGCGTGCGCGCGCTCCACAGGACGAAAACACCCAGGGCAAACATCGTGATGATCGTCTGGAGCACCGAGCCGACGGCGCTGTCGAGAAGTCCCAGGCTTTCGCCGAGCAGCTCGGCCCAGCCGATGATGAGCGGCAGCAGCAGGATCGCCGGGACGAGGCGCCGCATAGTGACCGCACCTGGGCGCGGGCTCGTCAGATGCTCGATGAGCCGCGGATCGGGCCGCATGGCGATGATGCCGTAAGCGAGCAACGCCAGCGCGATCACGGCGGGCAGCGAGATGTGCACGAGCGGCGGAAGATCGAGCAGCAGCCGGAAGCCGGTGCCGATGAGCGCGAGGAACATGAGCGCCGCAGCGCCGATCGCCAGCAGGCGCGCCGCGGTGAGCGCCTTCGCAGAAGGGACGCTCATGAGCGCAATCCCCGCGACCACAAGAAGAGACGCGTAGCCGGGATACGCCGGAATCGCACCGCCCACATGACGGCCGAGCTCGGGCAGCACCATGAGGACGAGCAGCGCCACCGTGACGCCGCCGAGCAGGATGAGCCCGGCCTGACGTCGCTTGCCGCCCTGTTCAACGAGGAAGCGATACGACGCGACCATTGCGAGAATGACGACGAGCGTCGCCGGAACGGGACGCGGCCATCCCGGCAGGAAGCGCGCGAGCGCACCCCATCGCACGAGCACGCCGATCAGCGCAATCGCTGCGACCACCCCCGCGATCGAGACGCTGAGTCGGGCGCTCCGCTCGAGCGCGCCCCCCAGATGGCGAGTCGGGCTCACATGCGGCTGGATTTCACTGCTCAATCGGAAAACTCCAGATGATCTCGGCGGACAACACGGGGGTGAAAAAACTGTACCACGCGCAATCACGTCGGCCAAACCGCTCTTTTCCGGCATGCGCGTTGCAGCCAAACCTTGTTATGACAAAGATGCCCAGGCCTCTCATTGCTGTTTTCGCGACCGTCGGCGTCCTTTTCGCCATCGTGTTCGGCGCGATATTCTGGATCCAGTCCGAATCTGGAAAGCAGTGGCTCGCTCGGCGTATCGAGAGCGCAACGGGACGCACCGTGGCAATCAACGGGCCGCTGCGGATTCATCCGTCACTGCTCCACCCGGGTGTCAGCGTCGAAGGCTTCACGTTCGGTAACGCCGAATGGAGTAAGGACCGCAACATGGCGGACATCGGCCGTGCTTCGGTTCGCGTCGATCTTCTGCCGCTCTTTCGCCTTCACCTGGGCTTCCACGAGGTCGTCCTCGAAAACGCGCGGATCGTGATCGAGAAAAACGCGCAAGGCGTCGGAAACTGGCGGCTCGCGTCGCCGGACAAGCAGTCGGAGAGCGACGAACCGCCCGAGCTTCCGGAGATTCGCACGCTCGTCATCGACCGCACGGCGGTCGTGTATCGCGATCCCGCGATCAAGACCGACATGACCACCGAAGTCGTCATGCGATCGGACGAAACGAACCCGACGGGGTCGCTGCGCATTTCGTCGCGCGGGCGCTTCAAGGGCATGCAGGGCAGCGTCGACGGAACCGGGGACAGCCTGTTGAGTTTGCGCACGGCGGACAACCCCTATCACCTCAAGCTCCGGGCGACCTTCGGCGAGACCACCGCCACGATCGATGGCGCGCTGCTCGACCCGTTGCATCTGAAAGGCGAGGATCTCAATTTCACGCTCGAAGGGAAGGATCTCGAGCAGATGTATCCCATCGCGGGCGTGCCACTGCCGCCGACACCGCCTTACAAGCTCTCGGGTCACCTGAATCACGTCGGCGACGTGTGGACGTTCAAGAAATTTTCCGGAAAGCTCGGCCACAGCGATCTCGCGGGGGACTTTAGGGTCGATCGCGAGAAAAAGCCTCAGCTCATCACCGCGAACCTCGTGTCGCGGAACATCGACATGGCCGATCTCGGCGGCTTCGTCGGGGCGAATCGCGGCGGCGCGCCCACGCCGCGCCCGTCCGATCGCGTGCTGCCGCAGGAGCCCTACAACCTCGAGAAACTGAACAGCGCGAACGCCGAGGTCAAGTTCCGCGGCGAGCACGTCATCACCGAGAACCTGCCGCTCGAGAACATGACCGCGATGCTCGTCCTGAAAGATGGCGTGCTCACGCTCAATCCGCTCGACTTCGGCGTCGCCGGCGGGACGATCGCTTCGAAGGTCTCGATGGATGCGCGGCGCGCGCCGATCAAATCGCGGCTGGAGGCAACGCTCAAACAGGTGCGTCTCGAGAAGATGTTCCCGAGCCTGAAGATCGAGAAGATGAATGCCGGCGTGCTCGGCGGGCGAATCGACATCGCCTCGAGCGGCAACTCGCTTGCGTCGATGTTTGGTACCGCCGACGGCAGTGCCGCCATCCTCATGGAAGGCGGATCGGTGAGCGAGCTCGTCGTGCGCCTGACGAACCTCGACATCGCTCACAGCCTGACCATTCTGCTAACCGGCGATAAACAGGTGCCTGTGCGCTGCATGGTCGGCGACTTCAAGGCGACCAAGGGAGATTTCGCCATCCAGACGCTCGTACTCGACACGGAGCGGGCGAGCGTCCATGGCCAGGGGACCGTGAACCTGGCGGAAGAAACGATGGACCTCCGGCTCAGCTCGAAACCGAAGGACTTCAGCCTCGCTGCGCTGCGCGGGCCGATCGCCATCACCGGCTCGTTCAAGCACCCGACGATTCGGCCCGAGCTCGGACCCGTCGTCGCACGCGGAGCCGTCGCGATTGCGCTCGGCGCCGTAACCGCCGGCGTGGGCGCGCTGCTTCCCCTCATCGACCCGGGACGCAAGCACGAGAGCCCCTGCAATGCGCTTATGCAGGACGCGAAGCAGCAAAGTGCCGATACGAAGCGCGAGAACGACGCAAAGCGGCCGCAGACGGCCGCCACCGCTCGCTAGCAGCAGTAGTGTTTAAACGGAACGTATACGCGCGCGGGCGGGAGGCTTCGGCTTCGCCCTGGGCTGTGCCTTGCGCGAAAGTGCTTTGGAAATCGCCCAGCGGGCGAGTCCGCCGACGCCGAACTTCGAGCCGCCGGCGAGAGACAGCGCCGTGCCTGCCACGCCGGTGAGAAGCCCCACCATGCCGGGTTTCGCCACGGAACCTGCAGGCGCCGGAATGGGTTTTTTGGAGAACATCATCTTGCCAATACCGAAGCCGACGCCGGCGAGCGCGAGAAGTGTGGCGGGCGACGTTACGAGCTCTCGCACGCTGTTCGTGCAGCCATTGACTGCCTGGTTCAACTCCGCGCGTTCGCGCTCGATGCGCTCCTCGGTACGCCGGATGTCGGCGTCGAGCGCGTCTACGGACATCTTCAAGTCGTACCTCCCTTGTCACCGACATCGACGTTCAGCTGACGTAAGGTTGCTGCGAACGGCGCGATTTGGAACACGTTTCGCATGCGCCAGACGACGAGGCCAGCGGCCACGACGTTGAGCGAAGCGGCCACGACGAGGACCGCGGGCCACGACATGCCCTGACCCAGCAGCCATACCGCGAGTGCGACGACCGAGGCGAGCCACGCGGTCACCAGCAGCACGGTGATCACGATGCCGCCCCCGACGATCCAGGCGAGCTGGACCGCAGCGCGGCGCATGTCGAGTACGGCGAGCAGCGCATAGCTGCCGGCAACGCGCTTGAAGGCGGCCGCGGCGCGGGCGAGAGGTTCCCACATGGTTGTGTCTTCGGGCGACTCGGATGTCGGCTCGACGTCCGGAGTCTCCGCGTCGCGCTTCATGTGATCAGGCGCGCTTCCCGCGAAATCGCGATGCGCGGCCGTATCCATAGCCTACTTGCGCGTGGAAAGCAGCCGTGAGAGCAGCACGCCGACCGCGATCGCAATACCGACGGTCACCAGCGGATGGTCTTTCGCGTAGCCGCGCGCGCTTTGCATCGCGCGTCCCTGCAGCTCCCACAACTCTTCCGTGCGCTCACTCAGGCGCTCGGCGGCATCCTGCGCGGCGCGCGTGATGCGGTCGAGAGTCTGCTGCGCCGATTCGGTGATGCGGCGTGCGGTGCTTTCCGCGCTTTCAGCGTAGCCCGAGGTCGAGCCTTCCATGCCGGTTTTCTGCATCGTGTGTCTCCCAGGAGTGAAACGTCTATTCCATCATCATACGTCAGCGGCCGCCGCGGGCCGGTGTGCGGCCCGACGGCACGTCGTTCGGAATGCCGCGCCGGTCGGTATCCTTGCGGCCGGATTCGACGTCATCGAGCGCGCGATCGATATGCTTTTTTGACGGGACCCGCGACTCGTCCAACCGATTTCCGGTTGCAGTCGCGGATTCGTCGCGCTCGTGCGGCATGCGCGCTACGGCGCGATTTTCCGCCTGCGCCCCGCTCGTGCCCTGCGGTTGTTGGTAGGGCGTGGTATCGGAATCCTGCGGCACACCCTGCTTGTGCCCGCGACCGCCTTCGACCTTGCTGCTCATCGTAGCCTCCGTCGCGAATCCAGAAGCACGCGGCGTGCCGGGGACGCATCGGGGCACACCTATTGCAACCCGTGCGGCGTCCCTCCTTCAACCACGCAAAGGACGAGCATGCCCAAGACCTCAGGCGAGCCGCGCGACGCGATCGAAATGCTGACGGACGATCACAAGCGCGTACAGAAGCTCTTCAAGCGCTTCGAGAAAATCGAGCGCGAAGACGAGGATTCGCTGCGAGACCTGGTGGACCGCGCGATCGCCGAGCTCCAGGTGCACTCCATGCTCGAAGAAGAGCTCTTCTATCCGGCGGTGCGCGCGCAGATCAGCGACGACGAAGCCGAAGACCTCCTGAACGAAGCCGACGTAGAGCACGAGTCGGTCGACGAGCTGATCGCCAAGCTGCAGGAGCTCGAAGCGGGCGATCCCATGTATTCGGCGTATTTCACGGTGCTCACCGAATACGTGAAGCACCACGTCAGGGAAGAGGAGAAAGAGCTCTTCCCGCGCGTGAGGAAGCTGCAGGACCTCGATCTCGAGCAGCTCGGCCGTGACATGCAGACGCGGCGCGAGGACCTCAAGTCGGAGGCCGCGGCAGATGAGGCAGACGACGAACGAGCCGCTGCGAATGCGAGGTCAGCGGACTCCGACGACGAGCTCGAAGACGAAGAAGAAAGAACCCCGACAAAGCACTAGCCCGCCCTTGAAGGAAGGGAGGTAACGGAGGGAAACCTAGGTTTCCCTCCGTTCGTTCACCGGCTTTTCAGCGCAGCTAAAAGCTGCGCTACCGCTCCTCGAATTCCTCTTCGTCCTTTTCGGCGGGGACGGGCTGGCCCGAGTCTTCCGCCTTGTACTGCGCGAGGCGGTTGTAGAGCGTCTTCAGGCTGATCCCGAGCATCTCGGCCGCCTTGCGGCGGACGTTGCCGCACTCGGCGAGCGTCGCTTCGATGAGGCGCCGATTCACCTCCTCCAGAGTGCTGCCCACGCGCACCGTGATGAGCGGCGTGTGCGAAGGCTCGGAGAACATGCGCGGCGCGAGGTCGACGTCGACGACGCCATCCGCGAGGATGTAGACCCGCTGCACGTAGTTCTTGAGCTCGCGGACGTTGCCCGGCCAGCTGTGCGAGTACAGGGCCGCGATCGCTGCCGGCGAGAAAGTCTTCTTCGTGCCCTCTTCCTTGTTGAATTTCTCGAGGAAGTGGCGCGCGAGCACCTCGATGTCGGTGCCGCGCTCGCGGAGCGGCGGCAGCTCGATGGGAAAAACATTGAGACGGTGGTACAGATCTTCGCGAAGCTTCCCGTCCGCCACAGCGCGTGCGGGATTGCGGTTGGTTGCCGCGATCACGCGCACGTCGGTCGAGATCGGCGTGTTCGTTCCTACGCGCATGAAAGCGCCCGTCTCCAGCACCCGAAGGAGCTTGACCTGCAGCTCCTGCGGCATCTCGGTGATCTCGTCGAGGAACAGCGTCCCGCCATGTGCGCGCTCGAAGAAACCCTTGTGCTGCCGGTCGGCGCCCGTGAAGCTGCCCTTCTCGTGCCCGAAGAGCTCGCTTTCGATCAGGTTCGGCGAAACAGCGCCGCAGTTGAGCGGAAGGAACGGGCGCTTCTTGCGCCGCGAGAGGTCGTGAATCGTTTGCGCCGCGAGCTCCTTCCCGGTCCCGCTCTCTCCGATGAGGAGGACCGTCGCCGACGTCGGCGCCACGCGTGAGAGTTGATCGTAGAGCTTTTGCATGATCGGCGAGCCGCCGATCATGTGGCCGAACCGACCCAGCCCGCGCAGCTCTTCGCGCAGCTCGCCGATTTCGGCTCGCAGCTCGTGCGTTCCCGGGACCCGCTGGAGTATCGAGCGCAAACGCTCGATATCGACGGGTTTGACGAGGTAATCGGTCGCCCCGGCGCGGAGCCCGTTCACCGCGCTCTCGACCGTTGCGTGCCCGGTGATCATCACGACCTCGGTGGCTTCGCGCGACTCCAGGTCCTCGATGAGCTCTATGCCGTTGCCGTCGGGAAGCTGCAGATCGGTCAGCAGTACGTCGGGGCGCATCTGGGTGAGCTGGATCCGGGCGGTGCGCAGCGAAGTCGCCTTGGCGACCGTAAAGCCCTCCCCCTTGACGAATTCCGACAGCCACTCGAGCGCTTCGGGATCGTCGTCTACGAGTAATACGTGTGGCATCAAACCTCCTGGATACGCATGCAGCGGGCCGTCTCGAGCGGCCGCGCGGCAAAAAAGACCGTGTTATTCGAGAGGCGTGTAAATCCTACACGCCCTCCTTGTCCATGAGCCCTACCGAGCCATTATTACCGGCCGTAACGCAAGTTCTGCGCCAGTTAAGCGCGTTTGCGCTGGGCGGACTTTCGGGAGGGAGATTTGCGCGCCGCGGCGCGTTTGGGGCGGGAGGCCGTCGGCTCGTTGGCCGCCTCGGTGCGCTTGCCCTTCTTCTCGAGGCTGCTGCGAAGGAGCGAGACGAGGTCGATGACCTCGGCACCGCGGCGGGGCTCGGCGTCGGTCTCCTTGGAGGCGGGCGTAATGAGGTGCGTCTCTCCGGCGCTGATCTTCGCTTCGATCCGCTTCATGAGATCGTCGTAGTAGGTGTCTTTGTACTGCTCGGGCTTCCAGTCGTCGGTCATGTCATCGACCAGACGTTCGGCCATGGCAAGCTCCTTCTCGCTCACGCCGCCGGTGCCGGCGTCGGGCAGCGCGAGCTCGGAGATCGGGCGAATCTCATGCGCGAAACGCAGGGTGTTCAGAACGAGCACGCGCTCGAGCGGCACGACTGCAGCGAGGTGCTGGCGCGAGCGGATCACGACGTTCGCGATGGCGACGCGGCCGGTGCGGCGCAGGACCTCACGCAACAACGTATAACCCTTCTCGCCCCGTTTGCCCGGCTCGAGGTAGTACGGCGTCTCGAAGTAATACGGGGCAACCGCCTCCGCCTCGACGAAGGCGACGATCTCCACGGTCTGTGTTGCCTTCACGTTGGCGAGCTTGAAGTCCTCTTCGGTGACGACGACGTACTCGCCCTTCTCGTATTCGTAGCCCTTGACGATGTTCTCGCGCGAGACCTCCTCGCCCGAGCTCTTGTTGTATCGCTTGTAGCCGATTGGCGAGAAATTTCGCTTGTCGAGCATGTCCAGGCCCAGCGACTCGCTGCGCGACGCGGGGTACAACCCCACCGGCACGTGCACGAGGCCGAAAGAAATCCCGCCTTTCCAGAGCGCGCGCGGCATGGTCAGCTCGGCCTGCTGGAAATTGCCGGCTCGACTTTCGTTGGCGGCGTGCTGCCCGCCTCACGCTCGAGCGCGCGTCGATCGATGCGGCGCACGCCGCGGGAACCGATCGCGCCGCCGGCTGCCGAGAGGACGAGCGAAAGCAGCACGGTCGCCGCCAGCCACGCCGTCGCGCTGCCGACGGCGCTCACCGTGTCGTTCTCGGCCGGGACACCCGTCCGTGGGAGATCCGCCGCCGGGCCTGTCGCCAGTTGATCGACGACGCTACGCGCCTGGTCGGACGTGAGACCGATCTGTTCCAGAACCTGTTGTGCCTGACTACGGTCGCTCGTGAAGGTCGACGACACGCCCTCCGTTGCGGGCTCCGACACCGGACCGAGCAGGCCGAACATCCCCGCTGTGAGGGTGCCGAGCGCGGTCGTCGCGAGCGCGGCGTAAAGCAACGTCGCCGCACCCCATGCCACGGCACCGTGCAGGACGCCATCAGCCGTGCGCCGCATGCCCGAGAGGCGTGCGGCGACGTAACCGCCGATGATCGCCGCCACGAGCATGCTCACCGCCTGCCAGATCGCGGCGTTGAGCGAGATGGCGCGCGAATCCTCGAGCGTTACTTCCGTGAGCGACAGTCCGAGGGCAACGCCCGCCAATGTCATCAGCAGCATCACCGACAGGCAGACGGCCAGTGACGCGAATATTGCGGGCCAGGAGATGGGCGCGAGGCGCGTGCGCGCGGTCGGTGCGGTCGAATCGAGAGCCATGCTTGGCGAGCCTTTTCAGCGTTTCCGTTTGCGTGACGCGCGTCGGGCTGGCCCGAAACCGGCGCCGGACGGCGTCCGCGAAAGCAGCTGCAACAGCCATGCCCGTTGACTCAGACCGCCGCGCAGAACCTTGCCCCGCAGCTCCCCTGCGAGAAAGGCGTCGACAACGACGGGATTCACGTACGACTTGCGGCACATGGCCGGCGTGTTGCCGAGCGTTTGCGAGATGTCGTGCAGCACGCCCTTCAATTGGTCGCGGGCCTCGCGCGCCGTGTGGAAAGCGCGGCCACTCAGGGTTTCCAGGGCGGTCGATGTCGCGTGCCACGTCCTGAAGTCCTTGGCCGTAAATTCCTCGCCGGCGATCTCGCGCAGATAGTCGTTCACATCAGTCGAGGTGATGCGCCGCTTCTCGCCCGCTTCGTCGAGATATTCGAAAAGCTGCTGGCCCGGGAGATCGAGGCATTTGCGAATGACGCGTGCGGACCGCGGCGCCTCCACTTCGACCTCCTGCTGGATGCCGTGCTTGCCGCGGAAGCGAAAGCGCAGCGTATTGCCGCGCACGCTCACGTGCTGCTTGCGCAGTGTGGTGAGACCGTACGAACGATTGCTGCGCGCGTATTCCTCGTTTCCTACGCGAATGAGCGTGCGCTCGAGGAGACGCACGACGGTTGCGAGCACTTTCTCGCGCGGCACACCCGGGCGTTTGAGATCGGCGGTGATGCGCCGGTGAATGCGCGGGATCGCCCTCCCGAACGCGGTCATGCGCTGGAACTTGTCGGCATCACGCACCTCGCGCCAGCGCGCGTGGTAGCGATACTGCTTGCGCCCGCGCGCATCGATACCGGTCGCCTGCAGATGTCCCTGAGGATCCGTGGAGATCCAGACGTCGCGGTACGCCGGCGGGATCGCAAGCTTGCGCACGCGCTCGAGCGTGCTCGCGTCGGTGACGCGACGCCCGCCGGGCTCGAAGTACACGAAGCCTTTGCCTGCGCGCCGCCGCTTGATCCCCGGATCGCTGTCGCTCGAGAAACGCAGATCGTCGCATCTCGCGATCGTCTCGGCGGTGCCGTCGGCCCCGCTCGCCCGTGGCGCGCCCTCCATGTCGGTTGCTCGTTGCGCTCGCATGTGCGCACTGCCAGAGCACGGCCCGTGCCCGGTGAGGGTTACGCGATCGCGAGCGAGCCCAATGAGATCGCGGCGCCGATGGCAGCCCCGGCGAGCACATCGCTCGGGTAATGGAGCCCGAGCGCAATGCGCGAGATGCCGATCAGCACGAGAAGCGGAATGAATACGAAAACGAGCGCCGGGTAGTAGGCCATCGCAACCGTACTGAACGCCGCCGCATGCAGGACGTGACCCGACGGGAAGCTCCATTCGTCCAGCGGGTCGACGCAGCGGCGAACGCCGCTCACGATCACGCAGGGCCGCGCGCGGCACGCCACATTCTTCAGAAGCTTGTAGCAGATCAACGCGACCAACCCGGCGAAGAACATGTGGAGCGCGCAATAAACGCCCATCGCCCCGCCAAAGAACGCGATCACGATCATCATCGCGATCCACGACCACACATCGCCCAGACGGTCTATCGCCACCCAGAACTTTTCGTAGGGCGTGGAAAGCCAGCGGTTAATTGATAGCGCGCAGGTCCGGTCCCAATCGAGCGCGCGTTGCCAGCGCGACGACTGGAAGCGTGCGCCGTCAGCTCGCAACCAGCGCATTTGCATAGAGACGGGAGCCATGCGCAACGGAAACGAGGTGGCGCTCGAACTGCGACAGCACCGCCGGCCACGTGAAGGCGGATACGGCAGCGTGCGCGTTGCCCCGCAGGCGCTGCAACAGCTCCGGCGAGCCGGCGATACCGGTGGCTGCCGTGACGAACGCCGATTGATCGCCCGCAGGCACCAGGCGCGCGCTGATGCTATCGCGCGCATGCTGTGCGGCAGCGCCCTCATCGAACGCGACGAGCGCGAGACCGCTCGCGAGCGCTTCGAGCGTCACGTTCCCGAAGGTCTCGGTGAGGCTCGGGAAGAGAAACATGTCGGCCGAGGCATATGACGCAGCGAGCCTCTCGCCGCGCTGTATGCCCATGAACACGTGATCGGCATGGGCACGCTGCATTCGTGCGCGCTGCGGCCCGTCGCCGACCCAGATCATGCGGGCGTCGGGACGCACGTCTCGAATCGCATCGAAAGCGCGCGCGGCAAGTCCGAGATTTTTCTCGGGCGCCAGCCGTCCGACGTGCAGTACCGCAAGCCCACCCTCGCGAACACCCCACGTGGCGCGTAACTCGGCGCTGCGCCGGCGCGCGCTGAACAACTCGAGATCGATGCCCCGCCCTACCTGCACGACGTTTTCGTAACCGCGGCTTTCGAGGTCGGTCAGAAGCGCGTTTGTCGAGACGAACGTCGCATTGGCACGGTTGTGAAAGTGTCGCAGGTAGCTTTCGATGGGCTTCGCGAGCCAGCCGACGCCGTAGTGTCCGCTGTAGCGCGAAAAGTGGGTGCGGTAGTCGCTCGTCACAGGAATATCCAGGGTGCGTGCCGCATTGAGCGCCGACCAGCCGAGCGGCCCTTCAGTGGCGATGTGCACGACATCGGGCGGCGCAGCGCGCCAGTGCGCCTGGAGTCGACCTTTCGCCGGAAACCCGAACTGAATGCCCGGATAGAGCGGCAATCCCATCCCGCGCACGAGAATCTCGCCTTCGACGTCCGCAGCGCCCGCGTCCGCGGCCTGCTTCGGCCGCACGACCTCCACACTGTGGCCACGCCCGCGGAGGTAGTCGACCGCCCGATTGACCGTAAGCGAAACGCCGTTGAGCTCGGGCGGATAGGTTTCCGTCACGACCGCCACGCCGAGCCGCGTCGCACGCTGCGCTGCGCCGGCGCCGGTGCGCTCGTCACAATCGCCCACCCAGTTTTTCTGTTTGATTTCGTGCATAAAAAGGACGGCTTCAGCCGTCGCATGCCTGTTGCATTTTTCGGGCCCGTGCGCGCATCGTCAGGCGAGCTTCACATCGTGCGCCTGCAGCTTCTCGCGGATCGCGTAGTTGAGATCGCTCACGAGGGAATCGCGAGAGTCGATGCGGGTCGTGTTCCAGACCTGCAGCTCAAAGGCCATGTTGCCGCCGCCCTGCAGCGCCGTCAGCCGCACCGCCGGCCCGGGGTCTTTCAGCACGTCGGGACAGGCATTCGCGACCTTCAGCAGAAGACCCTCCACCGTGCGTGGATCTGCGGTTGCCGAGACGTTCACGGCCACGCGCACGCGTATGCGGTGTGCGTGATACCTCAGATTCGTGACGTTCTCGGTGATGAAGCGCTGGTTCGGCACCAGGATGGCGATGTCGTCGCTGGTGATGATGGTGGTCCTGCGCATGCCGATGTGCTGGACATTGCCCTCGACGCCCCCGACCTCGACGCGGTCCCCGACGGTGATAGGCCGCTCGAACATGATGATCAGCCCGCTGATGAAATTGCTGATGATCTGCTGGAGGCCGAACCCCACGCCCACGCCCACCGCGCCCGCCAGCACGGTGAATGCGGTCAGCTTGATGCCGAACGCCTGCAGGACAACGATGGTGCCGAATATGAGGAGCGCATACCGCACGAGCGACACGACAGCCCAGCGCGTGCCGAGGTCGAAATGCGGTCTTCTCTGCAGCCGGCGATCGATGAATGCGGTGAGCCGCCGCGTGACGAACACCAGCACCAGCAGCAGCACCACGATCTTCATCAGCATGAAGAGCGTGAGCTCGGTGTCGCCCAGCTTGAAGAGCGTGATATCGAGCATCGAGAGCTCGTCGAGGTACGTCTGAATGAAACCCATGGTTGCGGTCAGACGAATCGCAGAGAAAACGATTTCCTATGCTCACGGCATAAGTTTACAGGACGCATCGTTACACCGAGCTTACACGTCGGGCGTAGTCCGATTTCGTCATCGGATGGCGCGCACGCGCAACGCGGGCAAGCAACTTCAACGCGTGACTCATGAGTGCGGAATGGTCGGCGTCCACTGGATGGAAACCAAACCGAAGGAGGGGTGCACGTTGCGTACCTGCGGCGAGCGCGGCGTTCCACACGCGCGAAACCGTACGCCGCGACACACTGCGCGCGCTGTAGACCAGCGTGGGGGCTGCCAATGCCCTATTCGACCGCAGCAGATGAAATCGCGTGAGCGTGGTGGTGTAAACGAAGTCCGTCTCCCGCAGGGCTTGCCATGTCCCCTCGCTCAACAGCCACGCGGGCGCGACGAACCCGTCGGCCGGCCACCCCTGCTGCTCGAGCCAGGCGCGGCCGAGCGCGATGCGCTGCGCAGCTTCTTCGCGAGTAAGCGCCGAAAACTCTCCCTCGTTTGCCGTGTAGACGCTGCGACGAAACCTCCCGCCGCGGCCGCGCGGCATCTCGTCGCGATGGGAATAGCCGTGCAGCGCAAGCGCGTCGCCGCGTCTGAGGCGCTGCTCGACCCATAGCCGGTAATCACGCGACATCGGCGCAGTGTCGCCGTGATAGCGCGGCACGATCAGGAGCGTGAGCGGAATTCCCGGGTCGACATCCGCGACGGCCGCGGCGATGCGGCGGCACGCATCGAGCGTCGCGGGCGCGACATCGTGGATCGAGACGCACAACGCCCGCACCGCGTACCTCTAGCGTGCACCTTCGCGCACGCGAACGGCACGTGGCTGAGCGCGCGCGGCGAGCGTTTCGTACTGCGCGAGGAGTTGGGGAAAGACGCGCTCCCAGCCGTAGCGCAGCGCGTGCCGCCGCGCTGCGACACGCATCGCCGGGAGGTCGCGCTCGTACAGTGCGACGATGGCCTGAGCGAGCGCGTCGGCGTCTCGCGGCGGCGTGAGCATGCCGACCTCGGCCGTCACGACTTCCGCCACGCCGGCCGCATCGGCGCCGATCACCGGAAGGCCGCATGCGAGCGCCTCCACCACGGCGAGCCCGAATGTCTCCTGATCCCCCGGATGGACGAAGAGGTCGCACGACGCAAGCAACGAGGCCAGGGCAGTCCGGTCGGCGACATACCCGAGCCTTCGCATGTTGTCCGGTAGTGGCGCCGGCGCGGTGCCGGCACCGATGAGAATTCCGAAGTATCCGGGGCCGAGACGGCGTAATGCCGCCGCAAGCACGTCGAGGTTCTTTTCCCGTGCCAGGCGTCCCGCGAATACGACGAGGCGCCTATCCGCCGCAAGGCCCAGGCGCTCGCGCAATCCCGGGTCACCCGCGCGGGGATGGAACACGTTGAGATCGACGCCCAGGGGCTGATGGCGTGCGCGCAGGATGCCCCATCCGCGGAGGCGTGCCGTCATCGTGCGGCTCGGCGCGAGCACGAGATCGAAATGCCGGTACATGCGCGCGTAGTAGCGCGCCGCAAGCCGTTCGGCACCAGCACCGAAGCGCAAGCCGAGCATCCGCGGGACATCTGAATGACAGAACGCGACCGCGGGAACACGAAGTTCCGCCGCAGCGTCGAGCACTGCCCACGCGGGATGGTACGGATCGCCTGCTTCGATGAGGGTCGGCTCGAGCGTACGCAGCGCCTGCAACATCGGCGCGGTCCCGGTCGGCACGCGGTACCCGCTCGACCATGGCAGCGGAACGCTTGGTACCGGCACGACGCCGGGCGGGATATCACCGCCGGCCTTGAGGGGAACGACGAGGTGATGTTCGACACCGCACGCGAGCAGCCATGCGCGCTTGGCCTCGATGTAACGCCGCACGCCGCCGCCCTGCGGCGCATAGAACATTGTTACGTCCGCGACGCGCATGCCGCCATCATACCGCGGCACCGCGCCGCACTCTGGGTCAGGCCTGAGCGCGCACCGACTGCGAGCGACCCAGTGTGCGCCTCACCTCCACGCTTGGAACACGCATGAGCGTGCGGTACTTGGTGATGGTGCGCCGGGCGACGCGCAGTCCCTGCTCCGACAGGAGTGTCGCAAGCTTCGCGTCCGAGAGCGGACGTGCCGGGTCCTCGGTCGTGATCAGCTCCTTCAGGAGCGCGCGCACGGCCGTAGCCGAACATGCACCGCCGGCTTCGGTCGCGAGCTGTCTCGAGAAGAAATGCTTGAATTCGTAGACGCCCCGCGGCGTCGCCATGTACTTGTTGTTGGTGACGCGACAGACGGTCGACTCGTGCAAGCTCAACTGCGCTGCGATGTGCTTCAGAGCGAGCGGCTTCATCGCGACCTCGCCGTACTCGAGGAACGCGCGCTGTTTCTGGACGATCGCCTCGGCTACGCGCTGAATGGTGACGAGCCGCTGCTCCATGCTCCGCAACAGCCAGCGCGCCTCCTGCAATTGCTTGCTCAGGAAGGAGTGCCCTGCGCCCGACACGGCATCGGCATATGACCGGTTGATGCGCAGACGCGGCACGACGGCAGGATTCAGGCTGACCACCCACTTGCCCCGCACTTTGTTCACGATGACATCCGGCACGACGAAGCGCGCATCGCCGCGGCCGAATTGATGGCCGGGCTTGGGATCGAGCGTGCGAATGAGCGCGATGGCCTGATGCAGCGTCTTCTCGTCACACGCCACTTGCTGCTGGAGCTTCCCGAGCTCGTGCGCAGCGAGTATAGAAAGATGGTTCTGCACGATCTTGCACGCGCATTCCCACACGGGCCCGCGTTCCGGCCGCGCCTCGAGCTGGAGCATGAGGCACTCCTGGAGGTCGCGCGCGGCGACGCCGGCAGGCTCGAGCGTCTGGACGAGGCGCACTGCCGATTTGAGCTCTTCGACGTCGACGTTGTTCTCAGCAGTCAGGAGCCCTACGAGCTCTTCGAGGCTCACCTTGAGGTAGCCATCGTCGTCGAGCGCATCGACGACGAAATGCGTGAGGGCGCGATCACGCTCGCCCATTGGCGAGAGCATGAGCTGGTTCTTCAGATGCATCTGCAGGCTGGGTTCGGGCTCGCTCCAGTCCGTGCGGTCGTTCTCCATGTCGCCCGAGTTGGACGAGCCGTAGCTCGTGCTCTCGTAGCTGTAACGTTCCTCGCCGTCATTGTCGGGCGGAGGCTCGGACTCGGGCGCCGGTGCTTCCGGGGCCGCCGATTCAGTCGAAGTGGACGACGTCGGCGTATGCGCCGGCTTGGCTTCGCCGGCCGGGCCGTTCTCTTCGAGGAAAGGGTTGTTCACAGCCGCTTCACCCATCTCCTGCGCGAACTCGAGCGCGGAGAGCTGCAGGAGCCGCAGGGCCTGCTGCAGTTGCGGCGTGAGTGCGAGATGCTGACGAAGTCTTAAGTCGAGGGCGGGAGCCATTCAGTCCTCCATTCTTTTCCTGCACCGTGTCGCGGTGCGTCTTGGAGGGCCTTAATGCAACGTCTATGCCAGTTTATTTTTCTCTTACAGGCATGGAGGATGCTAAGGGCGCGCCCTCCAAAACACCGAAAAGCGCGCCCTCGAACGAGTAATTTGTTCCGAAATTACTTCGCGGGTGCGGAGTGCGCTTCGGCGGACTGCGCTCTGCCGCCCTGGGGCATGCCTTGACCGGGAAGCTCCTTGGTCTGCTTCGGCATGTTTGTGTCTTCCGTACGACCGGTTGCGCGGCTCGGGCCCGACGACCCTTTCGTGCGCTTGTAGTATTCCACGGTACGGTCCTGCGCTTTCTCGAGCTTTTGCTTCTCGATCTCGAGCTGCGCCTTCTCCTTCTCCTTCTTGGCCGCCGCCGCTTCGACCTGCTCTGGTGTAGGCGGCGGCAGCTTGGCGAGCGCGACGCCCGCAAGTGCCGACACGATCATTGCAACCCCGACTGAGATTCGCATCTTCGACCTCCGTGAGTTGTCGCCGCTCGCGGGCGCGAGGGCTACGGACGTTCCTTGAACGCGCCTGTCGACTCGTTCACCAGGCTTCCGTGCTGCGTGTTCTGGCTTTCGTTCATATCCGCCGAGCCGCGGTCCTGGCCCTGGCTGGATCCAATGCCGGCCTGGCGCGAGCCATCGCTCTTCTGTTGCTGCTGGCCGCCCGGTTTCTGGCCGCTTTGTTTCTGCTGCTTGTCCGACTGGTCCTGCTGTTTCTCTTTCATGATGATCTCCTCGTTAACTCGCGGATTTTTCGGGAGAATCGACAGCGCCGACCGTTCCGCCCGCAACACCTGCGGGTGGTGGAGCAACGGGCGTGCCCCTCACGTCATTCCACGATCAGACTGTCATCCCGTTTGCCGCTCAGAAATTCGCCGATCGGCCCGAGCGTGGTGATGTGATCGCAGAAGATCTTGAAGGTCATCAGTATGGGCACCGCGACAAGTGCGCCAACGATGCCCCACATCCAGCCCCAGAACAGCATCGAGAGAAAGATCATGACGGGATTCAGGGTCAGCGTTTTCCCCGTCAGCACGGGGGTGATGAACTGACCTTCGATGGTCACCATCGCGAAGTGCACCGCCGGGACCAGCATCACCTGCTTCAGATCGTCGAACGTGAGAAACGCGACCGTCGTGAGCACGATGCCGGCTACGCCCTGCCCGACGTAGGGCACGTAGTTGAAGAGCGCGACCATCACACCCCACAGCACCGGATTCGGCATTTTCAGGAGATACATCGCGGTGCCGCTCGCGATGCCTAGCACGACGTTGATCGTCGTGATCGTGAAAAGATAGCGCGCCATCGCGCTCTGGATGGTATGAGCGAGTCCGACCGCCTTTCTCTTGTCGGACCACGTGGGCAGCGCGCTCACGAACTTTCGCAGCAGGAAGTCGCCCCACCCCAGCAGAAAGTAGAGCAGGACGAGCATGGAAAGCGCGCTGATGAGCGCGTTCTGAGCACCGGCGAGGACGCGGCTCATGAGGCTCGGCTGCGTCGCGACGACCTGCGGCTGGCGCTGCTTGGGGTCTGCATTCACCGTCGTCAGCGCTTCGACCTTTTCGGCCGCTTTAGAGACCTGCTCGACGGACTTCCTGAAACCCCAGAGCTTGCGCTCGACCTGGTCCGCTATCCGGGGGAACTTCGAGCTCCATTCCATCGCCGGGTCGAAGAGCTGATACATGCCGACGACCAGAACGCCGGCGAGCGTGCCCACCACGATGGCCGCGCTCAGCACCTCCGGCACTTTGATCCGCTTCAGCGCGCGCACAGCCGGATAGAGGATGAGGCTGAACAGCACTGCCAGGACGATAGGAAGGAGAAGCGAGCGCGTGAAATAGATGGTGTAGAAAACAGCGAGAATGAAGAGTCCCTTCAGCGCGAGCGCGGGCGTTCCGGCGAGAAGCGCCTCGACGCGGGACTGTGTCGGCGGATCTTCCGGGAGTATGCGGTCGAGCTGGACGCGTTGGCTCATGCGGCGGCTGCGGCAAGCCCCATGCCCGTTCGGGAACGCGTTTTGCCAGAGGGCGGTATGCGCCTAATTGCCCCTTTCGTTCTCGCACTCGTTCTCGCAGGTTGCGAAAGCGTTGACACCACACAGCCCGGCACCGTCGGGGTCGAACGTACTCAACGCATGGCGGTGTCGTCGGCGGAGGTGAACCATGCGGCAGCCGGCGAATACGCCAAAGTCCTGGCGGATGCGCGCCAGAAGGGCGTGCTCGACCGTGACACGGCGCTGCTTCAGCGCGTGCGCGCCGTCGCCGGCCGGATCGTCCCTCAGACCGCGGCCTTCCGCAGCGACGCACCCGGCTGGGCCTGGGAAACGCACGTCATTCACGATCCGCAGCAGCTCAATGCCTGGGCGATGCCCGGCGGCAAGATGGTCGTCTACAGCGGGCTCATCGAGCGGCTCAGACTCACCGATGACGAGCTTGCAGCGATCATGGGCCACGAGATCGCGCACTCGCTGCGCGAGCATGCTCGCGAGCGCGTCTCGCAGCAGATGGGGTCGCAGATTGCGGCAGGTCTGCTGGGGGCCGTCGCGAGCTCGGTCCTGGGTATCGGATCGGAGGTGAGCCAGCAGGTGGCTGGAACGCTCGTCAACGTCACGTTCAACCTGCCGCACTCACGCGAGCACGAAACCGAGGCCGACCGTATCGGCGTCGAGCTCGCCGCGCGTGCGGGTTACGATCCGCACGCGGCGGTCAGCGTCTGGCAGAAGATGCAGCAGGCCTCCGGTGGCGGCGGCCCGCAATTCCTCTCGACACACCCCTCGCCCGCGACACGGCTCGCCGACCTGCAGGTTTATGCCGAGCGTGTAATGCCGCTCTACGCCCAGGCGCGCCGCTAAGCCGACACCGTGCCCCGCGTTTTGCAGCGTCCTTCGGGCCTCACGGGCTCACGCCCTCCGGACGCCGCCGCCACGGGTAGGCGCGGCACGCCCGTCGCCGATCCACCTGCAACGCATTCGATTCCCAGGCTGCGTGCCGCGGCCGAGAGCTGTCGGGCATGTCCCCTGTGGCGTCTCGGGACGCAGACCGTGTTCGGCGAAGGCGCTGCGCACGCGGCGCTGATGATTGTGGGCGAGCAGCCCGGTGATCGCGAGGACCTCGAGGGTCATCCTTTCGTCGGGCCGGCGGGGCATCTGCTCGATCGGGCCCTCGAAGCATCGGGCGTCCCGCGCGAAGAGATTTACGTGACGAACGCCGTGAAGCACTTCAAGTGGGAGCCGCGCGGCAAGCGGCGGCTACACAAGACGCCAGCTCAGCGCGAGATCGAAGCGTGCCTGCCGTGGCTCGAGGCCGAGATAGCAGCCGTCGAGCCCCGCATCATTCTCTGTCTGGGCGCGACTGCGGCGCGGTCCGTGATGGGCGGCAAGGTGCGCGTCACCGAGCTTCGAGGCAAGCCCATCGACTCGCCGCTCGGCAAACAAATCGTGATTACGGTACACCCGGCATCGGTGTTGCGCGTCCCGAGCGGAATGGAGGAAGCGTTCGCGGCCTTCGCGCTCGATGTGCGCGCAGCCGCGGAGCTCGCGGGCTTCTAGGCGATAACCGGGGGCGGATCACCATCGCCCGGTCGTCCGGGTTTCGGCGGATCCTCCATGGGAATGACCGGTTCCATCTCGGGCGGCACCGGCGGTTGCGGAACTTCCTTTTCCGGATGCTCGCGGGCAGGTTCGGTGGCTCGCATCAGCGTTTGAGCAATCCCACGATCAACGACACCAGGAACAGCGCGAGGAAGACGAAGAAAATGATCTGCGCGATCTGTGCCGCACCCGCGGCAATGCCCGTGAAACCGAGCAATGCCGCGAGGATGGCAATGATGAAAAACGTAATGGCCCAGTTCAACACGCCGGGGCCCCTACTTGTTGCGTTCGGCAGCGTTTTCGATCTTCTGGCCACCGCGCTCGATGTCCTTGCCTGCGCCCGCCATCGTGTTACAGCCCGCAAATGCAGCGATCAGCGCCAAAGCGATGAGTGTGCGAAACATCGTAATCTCCTTAAGAGTTGGAAGTCGGGCTCTTCCAGCAAGCGATGTTCCCGCGAGCCTCGCCGTAAACTCGTAAACTAAGAGCTATGCATATCCTCGTCTGTGGCGGTGCGGGCTACATCGGCTCGCACATGGTTCAGCTCCTCCTTCAGCGCGGACACGAGGTCACTGTGTTCGACAATCTCTCCACCGGGCATCGCGACGCGCTCACGGGCGGCCGCTTCGTGCTCGGGGATCTCGGTGACGACATCGCGCTGGACAAGGTTTTCACGTCCGGCAAATTCGACGCGGTGATGCATTTCGCGGCCTTCATACGAGTCGAAGAGTCCGTCGCGGAGCCGGGCAAGTACTTCCGGAACAATTTCTGCAACACGCTGAATCTGCTCGACGCAATGGTGCGTCACGGCGCTCGGCGTTTCATCTTTTCATCGACGGCCGCGGTCTACGGGGAACCCCAGTACGTGCCCGTCGACGAGAGCCATCCGCGCCAGCCGATCAACCCCTACGGCGTTTCGAAGCGCATGGTCGAGGACGCGCTCTTCGACTATTCGCGCGCATACGGGCTGCAGGCGGTGCCGCTGCGGTATTTCAATGCGTCAAGCGCAGACCCCGGCGGGCGTCTCGGTCCGCGGCACGAGCCGATCACGCATCTGATTCCGCTCGTGCTCAAGGCGGCTGCCGGCGTGAATCCCGACGTCAAGGTGTTCGGCCGCGACTATCCCACGCCCGATGGGACGGCCGTACGCGATTACATACACGTGGCCGATCTCTGCGAAGCGCACCTCGCTGCGATCGACTACGTCGTCAAAGGCGGTGAGACGCGCGCGTTCAATCTCGGCGTGGGGCGGGGCTTCAGCGTGCAGGAAGTGGTCGACGCGGTACGACGCGTCACGGGGCGTGAATTCAAGGTCATCACGCAGGGTCGCCGGCCCGGCGATACCGCCCAGCTCGTGGCGAACCCCTCACTCGCCATGGAGACCTTCGGATGGAAACCGCGTTACACCGACCTCGATACGATCGTTGCCCACGCCTGGGCGTGGCAGCTCAAGACAATGAAATGAGTGAGCGGCTTTCCGCCGCTCACTCAGCGCCTCACCACCAGCGTTTGTACCAGCTGCTTCCGCTGCGCTCGCCAAGGATCAGGCCGGCAACCAGCCCGACGATCGCACCGATGCTCGCCGAATAGATCACCGCCTGCAGCGGGTGTTTCTCGACGTAGCCGCACGCCCCTTCGAGCACCTCATTCGAGCGCTGCTGCACGCTCTGATAGGCCGAATTCAGACGATTGCGGGTGCCGTCCATCGCATCCTGGATCGAGCCTCCCGGATTCCCGACGGCGCTCGACGACGTCGTGGATGAAGGTGTATTCGTCTCGAGTGGCATGGAACCTCCTGTAAAGGGTTGGAAGCAAACGCGAAAGATTAGACAGCAGACGCCGTGCCCGGAAGGGGCGGCCGCAGGCGGAAAGGCGCTGCCACTATAATCCCGCCATGGAAAATCCGCTGATCAAACTGCACACGCTCGGGCAACGCATCTGGCTCGACAACCTTTCACGCACGCTGCTCCGCGACGGCGCTTTGCAGCGGCTCATCGCCGATGACGGGCTCGCCGGGGTCACTTCGAATCCGACGATCTTTTTCAAAGCGATCAGCGAAAGCCCGCATTACCGCGACGAGCTCGCGGCACTGAAACGCGAGCGGGAGCTGACGGCCGAGAGGCGCTACGAGCGCATGGCGATACGTGACATCCAGGACGCGTGCGACCTGCTCCATCCGCTGTACCTGCGCACCGATGGCGAGGACGGATACGTCAGCCTCGAGGTGTCACCGGCGCTCGCCTACGACGCCGAAAACACGATCGCGGCGGGACTGCGCCTGAAAGCCGAAGTGAACCGGCCGAACCTGCTCATCAAGGTCCCCGCGACGAAGCCGGGCCTCGTCGCGATCGAGCAGCTCATCGGCCAGGGCTGCTCGGTCAATGTCACGCTCATGTTCTCCCTCGACCACGTGCGAGACGTGTCACAGGCCTACATGAAAGGCATCGAGCGGTGGATCGCGCGAAGCGGCGCCGATCCGCGGCCGGTGAAGTCGGTCGCGAGCCTTTTCCTGAGCCGCGTCGACACGCTGGTCGACAAGCGCCTCGAAGCGATGGGGGGCGAGTCGCTCGCACTTCGCGGTCAGGCCGCCGTCGCGCTCGCGCGGCTTGCGTATCACGAGTACCAGAATGTGTTCGGTGGACCCCTCTTCGCGCCGCTCGCCGCGAAAGGCGCGCGCAGGCAGTACCTGCTCTGGGCGAGCACGGGAACGAAGAACACGGCGTACTCGGACGTGATGTACGTCGAGCCCTTGATCGGGCCGGAGACGATCAACACGCTGCCCGACGCAACGCTCGCTGCGTTTCGCGATCACGGCCGTGCAGCAAGCACACTCACGCAGGACCTCGACAAGGCGCGGCAGGTCTTCGTGGACCTTGGCCGTTACGGGATTCTGATGGGAGACGTCGGCGACCAGCTACAGGCCGAGGGGGTCAAGCTTTTTCAGCAGTCGTTCGACCAGTTGCTCGGCCTTACCGCGACAGGCTGAGCTCGGCCTGTGAGATCCGCGCACCCGTTTCGGTGTCCTCGCTAGCTGCGGCGACTACTTGCACGTCATCAGCCGCTGACGCTGTCATTTCCACGGGCAGCGAGCACTTGGCTAGGCGCTCACGCGCGCAAAACCCAAGACTCACGCGCCGCGAGCCCAGCCATTTCGCCGTATCGGGCTTAGGCACCTTGATGTTCAATGCGGACCAGATCCCCCAGACGAGGCCGGGGATGATCAATACGGGACTCGAAATCCCCAGAAGCAGCGCAAGCGAGCGCCCGGAGAGCGGCGAGCTCACGACCGCGTTGACTCGCTGAAGGTCCACGCGGACATCGGGCTCAAGAGGCAATAGCTCGAGCGCATTCCCGACGACACCCTTGTAGAGGCTCAGCTCGGGAAGCAGCAAGCTCGGGGCAGTCTCATTCGGGACCAGCGAAGCCTCGGATGCGTGCGCGATCGTCGCGAAGGACGTTATGAGAGCCGCGGCGATCATCGCCCGGCGTAGAGCAGCCCGCTTCATGGTTCCCCCCGGGGGAATCGTTCAGATGATGCTGGTTTGTCGTCGTGCCGCGGTCAGGCGGGACCCTGCCGCAGCTCTAGTCAACGCTCAGACGATGCCGACGCCGAAGAGTTCCCGGGCCGTTTCTCCCGGCTCAGCGACAGGGAAACCATCCTCGCACATCGACCACGACGATATCACCCTTTGCGAGCTCACGCTCGCTGCCGATCGATTGATGAAACCTGCCCGGGTCGTCGATGCGGATTCGGACCTTGTCTCCCTCGCGGCCGAGGACGCTCCCGCGGATCGTGTCTTTCGTGGCGATCCCAACGGTCATCTCCCGGCAGACCTTCGCGCCTGCGAATCCGATCGCGGCGGCGCGCTCCGCCTCCGCCTGAGCGCGCGCGATCATCGGTTTGGTCGGCGCCCCGGTAATTCGATCGTCTTTCCAGGGACCTTCGTAGCGGTCGCCGCTCGGCCATTCGTAGACACCGCGCCCGTTGCGCCTGTCGTTCGCCCACTCGCCTGTGTAGCGCTCGCCCGCCGAGACCGATCGGGAACCCCACGTGTAGACCCCCTTGCCTTCCTTACGATCGGCCACGAAATCACCTTCGTAACGGTCGCCCGACGGCCATGTCTTGATGCCCTTGCCGTGCTTGCGGCCTTCCTTGAATTCGCCCCGATACTGGGCTGTACCGCGCGCCTCGCCGCTGCCGTCCGCAAGACCGCCTTTGCAGCCGCCGACGTAGGTGCCTTGGAGTTGCGGATCCAGCACGCGACATGCGGATGGCGGGGCTTCCGTCGCGGTGCCGCTCAGCGGGAACACGAGCATGAAAAGCAGCATGCACGGGCCTGACCGCATGGCTACCAAGGCCAGCGCATGCCGAGCACGGAGCCGTCGTAATACACCTTACCCCCCGCCTGGTCGCGTCCCGACTGCCAGAACAGGCGGCCGAGGCCGTAACCGAGGAGACTTCCGCCAATCGTATCGGTCAGCCAATGCTCGCGGCTTCCGACTCGCGCAAGATTGGTCAGTGCCGCGACACCATAGAGCCATGGCATGTCGTATTCCAGCGCGAAAGGTGTCGCCACCGCCCACGCTACTGCGGTGTGGCGCGACGGGAACGAGTCGTACGGGCTCTGCGACGTCAGCCAGTTGAATTCGCGCTTACCGAGATCGGCTGTCGGACGCGCGCGTCCGAAGAGGTACTTGAGCCCGGTCGCGGCGGCATACGCAGTCGCCCCTGCCTCGACGGCTGCGTATCCAGTGCGAGATCGAACGGGGTCGCTTCCATCCAGTGCGAGCGCACCTGCGACGACGATCCCGGCGATCGGCAAGGCATTGCCCACTTTGACGCCTCTGTCGAACCATCGGTTCGACTGATGATCGGTCGCAACCCGATACGCGCGACTGTCGAGGAGATGGGTCGACATCAGCAGCCCGGCACCGAGGGCGCCTGCTCGCAGCCAGTCGACTTTGGTCGCATTGACCGCCGCGCCGGCAAAGTCATTGATCACGCGGCCGGCAGAAAGTGTGTCGGGCATCACTGAGCCCACTATCCGCGGCGTCACGTCGGGGTCGGCGTCGTCGAGGCGCGCGTAGGGGTCGTGCGTGCGCGCCGCTGGGCTCAGCCACTGGATGTTGACGAAAGGTTTCACCTCTTCGAGGGCGAGCTTCCCGTCGAAATACTGACTTAGCCGGTCCAGGTTGAAGAATTCGTAACGCACCTGGGGTGTCACGCCGTCGACGAACGTGATGTTGATGCCGCGCGCCTCCGCCGGGGCCTGCAGCAGTGCCGCGCGCGCAGCGCGTCCAACGGCGCGCGCGATCGGGCGCATGTCCGGATGCGAAAGCGTGATCAGGACGCGTTGCGATGGATCGTATTCGACCTTGATGTTGCGGAAGCCTTGATCATAAAGCGACTGTGTCAATTGCAGTTGACGAGCGGACCCCCTCCTCTCCCATTCGGTCGAGGACCCTCTCGCGGATACTCGCGTGTGAGGCTGTGAGGCAGGTTTTAGCGTTTGCGGCATCGACTCTTCGATGTGCTCTTCCGGAATCTTCTGCCAGTTGGGAACGGGAGCCGGCTCCGATTCGAGCGTGCGGTCGGAACGTTGCGATGTGCGGCCGTACAGTTGGACGGCACGCGCCAGCATGGCGCCGCCATCGCGAAGTATGGGGCGCCATGCAGCGACGCCCGTGATGCCTGTTGAGCGCGGCAATATGCTGTCGAAAGGAATCGTCAGGAATATGCCTTTGTCGAAGCTCCCTTCGCCGAAGGTTGCCGCAGACACATTGGTCTTCGTCGCCCACGCGCCCATGCTGACGCCATTCTTGAAGACCCTTGAAAGCGTCAAGGTCGCCCCCCAATCCTTGGCGAGGTAACGCCCGGCACTCACTTTCGCCTGGACATCTTCCCAGCCCGTATCCCAGTAAAGAGTCGCATGGCCGGTTACCGTCTTGTAATCCAAGAACCCGAAATGCTGATCGAGCTCACGTTGGCGGACGGCGTTGACATCGATGCCCACCGCAACTGGGCTGGCGAAGGGGCGGTATAACCACTCCGCGCCCACGCCGCCGAACATCATTTCCAGATAGCCTGCATACGCGCTGTAGAAATGATTGTCGCCGAACTTGCCGACGTGCGTTATCTGAAGGTTCGGCACATTGAACCGCGATTCGCGTACGTATTCGCGTATTCGCGTTCGTACACGAGGCAAGGCGCTATTAACATCGATCAACCATTCGTCATAGTTGTCGACTAGCGCGAGCGACGCTACCGCCTGCAGCCAGGTATCGGGGCGCAAACGCAGCCGTGCTGACTCCGTTAACGCGAGACGATACAGAACCGGCGCGTCGATCGTCCCGAATGTATAGTCGAAATGAAGCCCGACACCCTGTTCAAATGCGGGGCGCCTCGCCGTTGCGACCACGTTGCCTTCGACAGCCTGCGGCGTCTGCGCGACGATGGCATCACTCTTCGAGGCCGGCGGAACGTACTGCGTCTGCTGTTCAACCCATGCTTCTCGATTGACGACGTGCTCCGCTACGTCGACACCGCGGTTGCGGTAGGTAATCGTAAAGCGGTCGATGCCCTCGGGTGCATCACGATTCAACACCGATGCAATGCGGTCCAGGCGCGATCGCCAGTATGTCGCCTGCGCGTCGTCGACGACCACCCGCACATCGTTATCCCGGCGCTCGACTCGGTCGACGGACCACGCTGACTGTTGTTCGAGGTCGCGCATCGTGCGCGCCCAATCCGGGTCCTTCGCCGGACGCGCGATTGACACAGGAACAGTCGGCGGATCGAGCCACTTCGGCTGTGTAAGCCGACTGAGCTCGCTATGAACAGACACACTGAGCATGGCCGTATTGCCACGTTCGAATCCAAGCGTCACATCCGCCCAGCTGAACGCACGATATGTCAGCCCGATATTGAAAGGTGAATGTCGCCTCGTACTGGACCGTTCACGTACGAAAGGATCGCTCTTGTAGTCGTTGCCATCGTACTCGCCCTTCAAAACGAGAGCGTCCCACGGAGTGTGGTATTGGACCCCGCCAAACACTGCAGCAGGGCCGCGAAAATAACTCTTCAACGCGAACTGTCCACCCGGCCCACTCGCCGGGACGCGTTCGTCGAAGCGCCTATCCAGTGAGCTAAGCGGATTCTTGATGTTGCCGCGCGCCCCAAGATAGCCCCAGCCCAGCCCCAAGCTCCAATCAAAATCGCCCGTGCGTTTGGTGGCCACGACGAATTCGCTGGAAAACTTACCCGTGCCGGCAACATCGCGTAAGCCGACAGCAAGCTCCGGAAGGTATGCGGATTCGTTCAAGAGCCTGAACTTGACGTCGATACTCTTGTCGATGTCGCCGTAGTTACCGTAATCTGTGCCGCTAATCGTGGTGTAACGAAATCCTGCCTCCATCCAGTCAAACGGCTGAAAAAATACATTACCGCGGGTGTACGGATTTACGCGACTGTACGAAATCGAAAAAGCACCTCCGATTCGCATACGAGCAGTCGGCGTTTGCAACAGGCCTACCGAGCCCCAATCAGACGCGCTCAAGAGAAGCGCGCGCGAAGTCGATGGCACCGCATCCGCGCGCAGCTTCACGGGCTCGTTTGAGTTCGGCGGGATCTCTGGCCTCGTACCTCTGCGGGGCTCTGCTAAGGCCGTGGTCAAGCTCAGTCCAGTGGACTCGGCGCCAGGCGGACTCGGCAGATCGGACGCCGTTGGAGGAGCCTCCTCAGACGCATCCGGGACAGGGCCCTGCGTTGCGACGAAACGGATCACATCAGCTGAAAGACTCTCCGGCCAGCCCGAGCCCCGCCGTGGCGCCCAGATCCACGCGCCCGGCGCCACCACGTCCTGCGCGCTCTGATTCCACACTGCAACGCCCGCGCGCTGCACAAGGCCGTCCGGCTGCGCAACCCACGCCCAGTCCGCAGCCTCTTCCGCCAGGCATGCATTGACGTACGCCTTCGCTTCCAATCCCGATCTGTGAACGATCCGGCAGAGACGTCCATCATCACGAATGACGGCGACCACGTGCGGGCGTACCGGAACGTACACCGAAGCCGCGCTGGATAGAACGGGATCTTGCTGAGGATGGCTGCGTAACCAGCGCGCTTCTGTGGAAACTACGCGCAAGCGTCCGGTTACGGGTAACGATTCCAGCCATGCTCGCGCCGAGGCCGCGGCAGCCGCGTCGATCTTGCGCTCGCGCACCAGGTCATCGATCCGCGCGACAAGACTGAGCCGCAATGCGTGCTGCACGGGCACTTGGTCCGGTACGCGAACGCTCAGCCCCGGAAGATAAGCATTCTCCTGGAAGCGACGCTCGTAGAGCCAATCACTCAGTCGGGTCGCGCGCGGCCCTGTCGCGGCGGATGCCGAATCGGTCGCGGCAGGAACCGAGGCCGAATGGATCAGAACACCGAGGACGAGCGCGCGGATGATACTGCGGCACGCGCGTGTCATCCCGATGTCTATCGCGTCGTCGTTCGGATCAGCTTTTTCTTGTGCGCCTCTTGCAACTCGGAGGTCCAGCGTTGCCAGATGAGACACAAGTCGGGAGCCAAGCATTGTTCTGCGTATACCACTGTTTCCGTGCTGAGGCGTACCGCGTAGCGCGCGGCCGGAAGAACTGGCGCACCTGCTGCCGGAGGATTTTCGAAACGCTCCTCGAACCAGCTGAGGCTCTTCGGATCCAATATTCGCAATTCACTGCTTTCCGGGGCAGGAATTGGACGCAGCGTCAGGAAATCGCTCACACCGAAACGATAGCCCGGCCTCAAATCGCGCGTGCGTACCCATTGGAGGGGTTTCGCCCTCGCGGCGATTACCGGCCAGTCCGGTAGCGGAGGAATCGTTACCTGCACCCATTCCGTGCGCAACCCGGTAGCGCCGATCAGGCGCCCCTCTTGAACACGCAACACCTCGCCCAGCCCGCTCGTCCACACGAGAATACGGCCATTGGGATGCGGCTCTACGCGTTCCAGAGCGAGCATTGCCGTGTGGCCACCGGTGATCACACGCAGGAAATAGCCGCCCGCGGGCAATTCGGCGTTATCGACAGCTTGACTCGATCCGCCTTTCAACATCTGCTGCGCCGCGTCACGTATCGTCAGCCATTGCGGGGCACAACCCGCCGTACTGATAACAGCCAAAAATAGCGCAACGCGCCTCATGGCGCCTCGCCAACCATAGCAAGAGTCCAAGACCCGAGTACGAAAAAAAGGCCTTGGGGGAAACCCAAGACCTTTGTGAAGACCAAACTAGCCGGTCAGGTGGTCGTCGCTGTAGCTACTGTGATCACAGTTTCGTCGTTATTCTGCGTTACCGCAAGAACTTTCCAGCACAGTGGGATCCGAAGCTTGGAATTCACGTGACTTGAAGTCGCGGC
>JADMIO011153556.1_pt1 | contig 83178 bp, 86 predicted proteins | sample 8958161 | NCBI WGS metagenome assembly JADMIO01 (sample SAMN16585339, study PRJNA669376) | soil metagenome | isolation source: Crop rotation soil | place: USA: Cullars Rotation, Alabama | collected 2011
GCCGCGACTTCAAGTCACGTGAATTCCAAGCTTCGGATCCCACTGTGCTGGAAAGATGGCTAAGGTACTCCCTGATAAGCGAAATGGTTTCTGCAGGTGCACTCATGTGCGGGCAATGGCCTGTGGCCTGCATTAATTTAAGCGTACTGTTCTGCAGGTTTTGCGCCAGGTACTCACCTACTTGCACAGGCGCGATAATGTCGTCTGAACACTGCAATAAAAGAGAAGGTACTTTTAGATTTTTTAAGTCTTTACGGTTGTCTGAAAAGAAAGTTGCTTCAGCAAACTGGCATGCAATCACAGGGTCTGTTGAACAAAAGCTGTCGGCCAGTTCATCTCCCAATTCAGGTTTGTCTTTGTTGCCCATAATATTGGGCGCAAGAAAATTAGACCAGCCTATATAATTTTTTTCCATGGTTTCAAGCAGGCCTGTTATGTCTGCTTTTTCAAAGCCACCAATATAATTGTCATCGTTGATGTAACAGGCGGAAGGGCCTACCATCACCAGCTTTTTAAAATATTGCGGCTTTGCAATGGCAGCCAGCATACCGATCATTGAACTAACGGAATGGCCAACAAAGATCACGTCACGCAATTCCAATGCTTTACAAATATCAAGTACATCCTCCGCATAGCCTTGTAAGGAAGCATAGCGCTCAGCATTATAGGCGGTTTTATCTGATTTGCCCGCGCCTACATAATCAAACAAAATTATCCGGTAATCGTTCTCAAAAGCCGGGGTAATGAAACGCCACATATTCTGATCGCATCCAAAGCCATGGGCAAACATCATAGGTTCACTTCCCTTACCAAACACCTTAACATTATTGCGTTGTGCTATTGTATTATTCATACATTAAGTTGAGCGTCTAAAATAAACAAAAACAGCCTTAAACAATATTATTTGCATTTAGCATAGTGATAATATGAAAAAAATAAACAGTAAACACAAGTGTCAAAATATCTTTTACACAGATAACGACTTATGAATTGCATAAGCCATGAACAGTCTTAAAAAGCTCTAACCTTATTGCGCTGAAATGCTTTAAGCGTAACGAAAAAAATACTAACATACGCCATTACACAAAGAATAATTCCCGGGTGTATAGTTATTTCAAAGTTCGAAAACATTGCAAGTATTAATGCTACAGTGCTCATCATACGCTTTAATTTTTATTATTTAAAATGATGTAGCAAAGTTACCTGCACTATCACAGAAGCATTGCGGCATTTGACGCAAAACTTGCTTACAGAACGATAGCATTTTGTATGCAGGATGCAGATGTTATTGCTGCAATAATTTGTTTAGTTTTACAATCGGTTTTTTAAGCAAAAGAACCAGGAAATATATGCATCCCGGATATATATAAATGCATGGAACTTTAAAGAACAAACTGATAAAGAAATTTTCTCTGTTTTTTAAGTATACCGTTTTAAGCCGGCGGATTTTAATATTCATCCATTAACCAAGTGAATTTAATGTTGGAGTATGTTTTTTTGATAAATCTGTAACCTTTCGTAAGTCCCCTGACTCTATTAAAAGATCCACCGGTTTCATCATTAAAAAATTATTTATGCGATACAAAAAACAATCGCTTGTCATTGTGTCTTTGGCAGCTTTCCTGTTTTTGGTTCAGTGTTCAAAATCTATACAGGATAAAGATTATTCCCTGGCCAATAACGAAAGCACATCCTCAAGCGAAAACGGGAGATCTTTCATAAACAGCGGGAAACAAATTTTTCGTTTTGACACCTATGGAGATGAGGATTTCTGGAGCGGCTTGTTACACATAGATAAGGCGATTGCCGGCAATAAAAATGGTGGCTTTGGTGATGGCGTGAGTCCAAACACTGCGCTTGCTGTTGGGTTAAAAGTGGATGCGGATGCGCTTCCTCCGGATATAATATCAGGAATAACTAACCATACAATAGATCTTGATGATCCGGCAACCACCATAGCCTTGTTGAAACTGAATTCAGTAGTAGGTATAAAAGGAAATTTTGATGCCGCGGGAAGTTTGCAATCAATAGGTGTTACCTGCGCTTCCTGTCATTCAACAGTTGATAACTCGTTTGCCCCTGGAATCGGAAAACGGTTGGATGGATGGCCCAACAGGGATCTGAATGTTGGAGCTATTATCTCGCTAACGGATAATGCACAACCCATTGCTGATATGTTACACGTTGATGAGGCAACACTAAGAACGGTGCTTGGTTTATGGGGGCCAGGTAAATATGATGCTGTTTTATTTGTTGATGGTAAGGCTTTGCGGCCCGATGGCAAGGTAGCAGCCACGGTAATACCTGCCGCTTTTGGTATGAAAGGAATAAACCGTGCAACATATACCGGCTGGGGCGATATAACTTATTGGAATGCTTTTGTAGCCAATCTTGAAATGCATGGAAAAGGAAGATTTTTTGATCCACGGTTAAACCACCCGGATAAATATCCCATTGCTGTAGAAAACAGTTTTTACAATGTTATGAATACGCCGGATCTTATCACATCCAAATTGCTTGCATTGCGGTTATATCAACATTCAATCGAAGCTCCGAAACCTCCTGCAGGCAGCTATAATAAAGCGGCTGCCATTCGTGGAAAGGCTATTTTTTTAACGAAAGCAAAATGTGCCGGCTGTCATGCTTTGCCATTGTATGCGGACAATGTATTGCATACAGCATCAGAAATTGGTATCGATGATTTTGAAGCCATACGTTCACCAACAGGCAAATACAGAACCACGCCATTAGGTGGTTTATTTACAAGAAGCAAGGGCGGCTTTTATCATGATGGCAGGTACGCCACTTTATTGGATGTGGTTAATCATTACAACAATTACAACAAACTAAATTTATCAGGTGCAGAGAAATCTGACCTCGTTGAATATTTAAAATCTTTGTGATAATGCTATTGACTGGCAAAAATGAAATGCTTGTCAGCAGTTATTTTCCAAATTTTTTCTTCAGCGCAGCCAATGCATCATTAACATTAAGTGAAGAAAGATCATCCTTTTTGCGTTGATGCTGTTGCGGCTTATGCTGTTGTTTGTTGTACGCAGGTTTTTGCGGCGCTTCCTGCGTTTGTTTGATGGATAATGCAATGCGGTTGCGCGGTATATCCACTTCCAATACTTTAACCATTACCTTATCATTCAATTTTAATATTTCAGCGGGGTCGCTGATGTACTTGTGCGCAATCTCGCTTACATGCACAAGGCCATCCTGTTTAACACCGATGTCAACGAAAGCGCCAAAGCGCGTAAGGTTTGTTACAACGCCCGGAACAACCATGCCCGTATGTACGTCTTCAATTTTATAGATCTGCGCAAACTCAAATTGTTCAAGCTCACTGCGCGGATCCAATCCTGGTTTATTAAGTTCTTTCAAAATGTCTTTGATAGTAAACTCACCAATTGTTTCCGTTGCATATTGTTTGGGCTGAATATTTTTGAGCAATGGTTCATTGCCCATAAGTGTTTTCACATCAACCTTTAAATCATTTGCAATATGTTCAACAATGTTGTATGCTTCAGGATGTACCGTGCTTGCATCAAGCGGGTTGTTGCCATTCTGCACTTTTAAAAACCCTGCGCATTGCTCAAATGCTTTATTGCCAAGACGTGATACTTCAAGCAATTGTTTCCTGTCTGTAAATTTTCCAATCTCATTTCTGTACTGAACAATGTTCTCTGCCAGCGTTGTACCAATACCGCTTACATAACTCAGCAAATGTTTCGATGCTGTATTTAGATTTACGCCAACAGTATTTACGCAGCTCACAACAGTTGCATCCAGTTTTTCTTTTAAGCGAAATTGATTTACATCATGCTGATACTGGCCAACACCAATGCTTTTCGGATCGATCTTTACCAGTTCGGCTAATGGATCCATTAACCTTCTTCCAATACTTACAGCGCCACGCACCGTGACATCAGAATCCGGAAATTCTTCCCGCGCTGTTTCGCTGGCTGAATAAACAGATGCGCCATCTTCATTCACTAAAAATACGGGCAGGTTTAAATTAAGTAGTTTAATGAATTGTTCTGTTTCACGGCCTGCGGTGCCATCGCCGATAGCAAAAACCTGTATATCATATTTCTTTACCAGTTCTTTTATTTTGTATTCACTATCATATTTCCGGTTGGCCTCATGCACATAAATAAGATCGTTGTGCAATAACGTTCCTTTTTCATCCAGGCAAACCACTTTGCAACCGGTGCGGTAACCGGGATCAATAGCTAATATTCTTTTACTGCCCAGGGGTGCACTCAACAACAATTGACGTAAGTTTTCTGCAAACACATCTATAGCTTCTTCATCCGCTTTTGTTTTAAGCGCTGTGCGAAACTCTGTTTCCAGGCCTGGTTGAAGTAGCCTTTTATAAGCTTCTTTGGCGGCTTTCTTCACCTGTTCAACAGAACTGTTTAAACTGTTCTTTAAATACAAGGTTTCAATGATGTATAAGGCTTCTGCTTCGTCAGGCAAAATACTCATGCGCAAGAAACCTTCAAGAAAACCACGCAGCACGGCAAGTATTCTATGCGAAGGAATTTTATGTATGGGTTCACTAAAATCAAAATAGTCTTTATACTTGGCTGCTTCCGTTTTTTTATCCTCCACAACTTTGCTTTGCAGTGTGGCTGCGTCTTCAAACAGCTTGCGCATTTTAGCACGTACTTTATCATCTTCATTAATTGTTTCGGCAATGATATCTCTTGCACCCTGCAGTGCTGCGTCAATGTCTTTTACGTTGTCGTTAATGTACTTTGCAGCTTCTGTTTGCAGGTCGATTTCTTTTTGTTCAAGTATGAGCTGAGATAAAGGTTCAAGGCCATTTTCTCTTGCTGTTTGTGCTTTTGTCTTGCGTTTGGGTTTATAAGGGAGATAGATGTCTTCAAGCTCAGCAAGTGTTGTTGCCTTGTTCAGTTTATCCCGCAGGGTATCGGTCATCTTGCCTTGTTCAGTAATTGTTTTTTCAATGAAGGCTTTGCGGTCGGTAAACTCCTTTAAAGCTTTTGCTTCATCCTGTATTTGCTGTATCTGCACTTCATCAAGGCCACCCGTTTTATCTTTCCGGTAGCGTGCAATAAAAGGTATGGTCGCACCTTCATTAAACAATGCCAGCACAGCTTCAATTTGTGCATTTCTAAGGTTAAGCTTTGCAGCGATCTGCGCGTTCAATTCTATCGTCATTATGTAAAACTATTTTGAATTAACCATTAATACAGGGCGGCGAATATAGAAGAGAATGCAGAAAGAAAAAATGTAAAATGTTTATGGAAATACGTAGTGCTACCGTCATTTATTTTCATTTATATTTATCGTTCTACAACCTGCTATATGCCATATACAATAATAGCTTTTACAAAAAGAACGGGTTTATATTGTTTGATTTTTTCTTCATTGTTTTTTACCGCATGTAAAGATGAAAACAATAATGCTGGTGGACAGCAAGATATCTTTTCATTCGATGATAATGTTGACACAAGATGGAGCAGCCCCGAAAACAGGAATGGTGTAAAAGGAGCAGGAGGCAAAGAAAACAACAGTGCAAAGGGCCATGCTTATGATGCAATAAGAGCAGGTGAATCTTATACGCTGCTTGAAACAAACGGGCCGGGCATCATTAACAGGATATGGATAACCATTAACGACAGGTCGCCGCTGATGCTGCGTTCATTGCGGCTGGATATGTATTGGGATGGTGAATCAAAGCCGGCTGTGTCCGTTCCTTTTGGCGATTTTTTTGGGGTTGGCCTTGGCAAGACAAGTGTTTTTGAAAATGCCTTGTTTGCTAATCCTGAAGGACGATCGTTCTTATCTTTTGTACAAATGCCTTTTAAAAAATCTGCGCGAATTGTATTAACCAATGAGGGCAATAAAGATTTAAACAACTGCTTCTTTGATGTAGATTATAATTTGATAAATAACTGGAATGATAACTGGCTGTACTTTCATGCATACTGGCACAGGGATACAGCTACGAAGCTTGCAGAAGATTTTGAGATATTGCCTTACGTTGAAGGTAAGGGTAAGTATGTGGGAACTAATATTGGAGTGAACGCAAATCCTGTTTATCCCAAATCCTGGTTTGGGGAAGGAGAAGTAAAAATATTTATGGATGGCGATAAAACTTATCCCACATTAAATGGTACAGGCACCGAAGATTATATTGGTACGGGCTGGGGACAAGGCAGGTTCATAACGAATTATTCAGGCTGCACTATACAAAATGATTCTTCAGGTGAAATAGCTTTTTACCGCTTTCATATTCCTGACCCTGTTTATTTTAAAACCGATTGCAAAGTAACCTTGCAACAAATAGGTGGAGCAGGAACCGATGCTGTACGAGATTATCAAAAAAACAAAGTGCCTTTAATACCGGTAACAACAGATACCGGCAAAAATATTTTTTACTATACCGAAAAGAAGACGGTGTTGCTTGATTCAACCATGCCTGCCGGCTGGACAAATTTTTACAGGCAGGATGATATTTCGGCCACTGTATATTTTTATCTTGATAAGCCAACAGATAATCTGCCCGCCTTGCAATCACCTGCTATTCGGGTTGCCGCATTAAAACCAGTTAAATAGATTGGCTGGTTGTTCAGGAAGTATTTGAGTTAAGCACCGGTGTATTATCAAAAAACTTTAATGATCTTGCCGGTTATAAAACCTTCAACGCTTTTAACATAAGCGGAAACCACATTGTCCATTTGCACTGGAATATGCCCCGGAAAATAAGAGAAAAGATGCGTTGAATCTTCAACAACGCCGGGGCTTACTGAATTGATGCGTACATTATTTTCAAGCTCTATGGCTGCGCCGATAACAAAGCTGTTAATACCGCCGTTTACCATGCTTAAATTAGAACCAAGCAAAACGGGGTCTTCCCCTAAGATGCCACTCGTTAAAGTGAAAGAACCTTTGGCATTTATGTAATGCTGGCCTATAAGCACAAGATTCACCTGGCCCATTAATTTACTGTCCACACCTTTTCTGAAATCTTTATCTGTAGCTGTTTTCAGCGGCCCGAAATACCCTTCACCTGTTGTACTTACCACTGCGTCAAACTTGCCCACATGTTTATACATAGATTCAATAGATTTCGGCGATTGTATATCAACCTGTACATCTCCTTTGCTGCGGCTTGCCCTGATTATATCATGTCTTTTACTTAATTCTTCGGTAACAACTTTTCCTATTGTTCCGGTGGCACCGATAATGATGATCTTCATGTTAGCCGTTTAAAACAAAAATAGTGGCTTTATAAAAATAAAATCCTGTGCTTATCTTACATAAAATTTTTGAATGACCAAAAATAACCGGCTTTTATATTTTCTTGCACTACTTAAAATCATCATTCCTTACTTTTTGCAAAACGCCGTTTATGAACCGCATCGTGATGAGTTTTTATACCTCGCCGAAGGGCATCATCCTGCTTTTGGTTTTATGGAAGTGCCGCCCATGCTTTCCATATTTGCCTGGCTTACGCATTTGTTTGGCGATGGCATGTTCTGGATAAAGTTCTGGCCTTCTTTATTTGGTGCCGCCACCTTTATTGCTGCGGGAAAAATTATTCAATCGCTTGGCGGAAGATCATTTGCGATCCTTCTGTTGTTTTTTCCTTTTTTATTTGGTGGTTACCTGCGTATGTTCTTTTTGTTTCAGCCCAATGCACCTGAAATATTTTTCTGGACAATGATCGCCTTTAGCATTATTCGTTTCACTCAAACAAACAACAATAAATTCCTTTATTTATTTGGTGTAAGTGTTGCGCTGGGCATGCTGAGCAAATACTCTGTTGCTTTTTATACCGCAAGTATTTTGCTTGGATTGGTGTGTACACGGTACAGAACAATTTTTGTTAATAAACATTTTTGGTTTGCTTCATTCCTTGCGTTTATAATTTTTTTACCCAACCTCTTATGGCAGTATCAGAATCATTTTCCCATAATATTTCACATGAAGGAATTGCAGCAAACGCAATTGCAGTATATAAGCCCGCTTAGTTTTTTAGGCGATCAGCTGCTGATAAATTTTCCCTGTTTTTTTATTTGGCTGGCAGGCTTGTTTTATACCTTCTTTTCAAAGCAATACCGGTATATAGCCCTGGCATACGTATTTGTGATTGTATTGTTGTTGCTTGGCCACGGCAAGAGTTATTACGCTGCAGGCGTTTATCCTGTATTATTTGCTTTTGGAGCAACTCAACTTGAGAAATTTACTTCAGTAAAAAGAAAACTGTTGCGTATTGCATTTGTTGCTTTTCCTGTACTGGTTGGATTGCTTTTCCTGCCGGTTGCTTTACCCATTTTGCCGCCACAACAACTTGCAGCTTTATATGTGAAGATGAATACAGAAAAAACAGGTGCTTTAAAATGGGAAGATTTACAAAATCATCCATTGCCACAGGATTTTTCTGACATGCTGGGCTGGGAAGAGATGGCGCAAAAAGCAGCCAAAGCATACAACATGCTTAGTGCTGACGAAAAAGCGAATGCTTCTATATTTTGCAATAATTACGGAATGGCAGGCGCTGTGAATTATTATGGCCCGAAATACAACCTGCCGCCGGCTTACAGCGATAACGCAAGCTTTTTATACTGGATTCCTGCAAAGCCTAAAATGACAAATTTTGTTTTGGTTACAGAAGATCCAAATGAAAAACAGCATGATTTTGCCAAAGGGTTTAAATCGGTAACAAAAGTTGACAGCATTAGGAACGAATATGCGAGAGAAAAAGGTGATTATATTTATTTGTTTGTGGGAGCTGATGACAACTTTCAAAAGTTTTTCGAGGAAAAAATTGCAAAAGATAAGGCAGAGTTTAAATACTAAGCTTAGCCAGCGATTACAAAGCATTAGCCGTTTTATGATAATTCAATCTTAATTGTATGCGACCACTATTTTGTTTATTGTTCTTTTTCTTGTTGAATGTTAGTTACGGGCAACGCAAAACCGATGCCTTGCTGAAAAAGATTTTATCAGCAAATAAAGACTCGCTGTTTCAAACAGTTTTGTCAAACCATGATGAATACCGTTTGCAGATAATTTATACGCAGATAAACCGCGATAAACACAACACGCCAACATTTACCCATTATTATTTTAACGTTGATTCTTTGTTTTATTTCAATCCTGCATCAACGGTAAAACTTCCATTGGCTGCTTTATCATTAGAGAAATTGAATGAAATGAAAATTGCCGGTGTTGATAAATATACTTCGATGCAGTTTGACAGTGCCTACCCGCGGCAGGTGAAAGAATTGTATGATAGCTCGTCTGAAAATTATTATCCTTCGATCGCGCAGTTTATCAGGAAAGCTTTTTTAATAAGCGACAATGATGCTTACAACCGCATGTACCAGTTTGTAGGCCAGCAAAGAATCAACAGGCAACTACATGCAAAAGGTTATACCAGCACACGCATCACAAGGCAATTCATGGGTTTTAGCGAAGATGAAAACAGGCACACCAATCCAATACATTTCATTGATAAAGAAGGAAAGACCATCTACACGCAGCCCATGCAATACAATACGGATTCGTTTGATTTTTCGCACGTCATAAAGATGGGCAAGGCACACTATAACAACAATGATAGCTTGATAAATGAACCGATTGATTTTACCAAAGTGAATAATCTTCCGCTTGAAGACTTAAGGCAGATACTGCAATCGGTTTTATTTCCTTTATCCGTTCCTGAAAAACAACGTTTCAATCTTACGAAAGATGATTATGCTTTTATGAAGCAGTTCTTATCACAATATCCGTCTGAAACAAATTATCCTAAATATGATACAACACAGTATTATGATAATTATGTAAAATTTTTCTTCCAGGACAGCACGCACAAGATGCCGCCAAATGTCCGCGTGTTTAATAAAGTTGGCTGGGCTTATGGTTTTTTAATTGATGCCTCTTATGTTGTTGATTTTAAAAACAAAGTTGAGTTTATGTTAGCTTCTGTGATTTATGCCAACAGCGATGGCATTTTAAATGATGATAAATATGATTTTGAAACGGTAGCGCATCCATTTACCTACCAGCTTGGCCAAACCATTTACCATTATGAATTGAAGCGTGAAAAAAAATACAAGCCTGAATTAAGTGATTTCAAAATTGAATATGAAAAAAGAAATCCCAATGATACAAGGCCTTCAATAAAAGATGCGGATAATTAAGATTTAATGATTGCTTTTTTTATCCTATTGTCCTGCTGCCATATACAAACAACTTTATCGTCGCCTGCAAATTTTAACAAAGGCAGAATTCCCTTGCCCACTATTATTTGCGAATTATTTGGCAAAACACAAATGATGTTCTCATCTTTATCGCTCCAGGCATATATGTTTTTTCCGCTGATCGTTTCAATAGTGCAACCTTTCCCTTCACCCAAAAATTTTTCTCCTTCACCAGGTTGCGCGGCATAAATTTTATCTTCCCTGCGCCAAACTGTTTGGGCAACAGCATTTGCCGCAATGGCAAGGCCACCGCCATCCATTGGGCAGGCATTAAATTTCCAGCTTCCATTCCCAAGTTTTTTGGCTTCGCCAAAACTTTCCCCGGCATTTTCAGATTGGATAAGATAGAGATCACGCGTACCCTGTAGCCAGTTTCTAAACATTACATACACATGGCTGCCCTGCATGGCTACAGAAGGTTTGCAACACTCGCAGATAGTACTGTCGGGCGAAGCATACACCAACCTATTTTTTTGCCAGGTTGCTCCGGCATCAGTTGATCTTGCGCCAAAAATTTTGTTACGCTGATTGCCACGCAAGTCTGTCCATATAGAAAAAAGATTGTTGTCGCCGTCGCTGCTTAAACCCAAAAACCCTTCTTTATCCACTTCCGCTTCATCATTCACTTTTGCTGTTCTTAACCATTTGCCGGACTGAGCTTTTGTATAGGAAAAAATATTGCCCTCTTTGTTAACTGCAATAACAACAATGAAGTTTTTTGTAGCTGCAATTTGTGGCCCGCGCGTGGCACTGGCAACCAATCCTTGTAAAGTATCGATCACAACGGGTTGTGAAAATGTGTTGCCTTTATCGTTAGAGTATACATACAAGAGACTGTCGCCCGATCCGTAAACAACATGCATGTTATCATTCGCATCTTTTGCAAGCGCAGGCATTTTTCCCACAGCAATTGTTGTGCTGTTTATAGACTGTTGTTTGTCTTCCTTACATGAAAAAACGAAAATGAAAATGAAAGCGATGAGATGTATAAATTTCATTCAATTACATTTTATAGAATCTAAAGAATGCTGCTTTTTTATGGTGAAGGTATATGCGCTGCACCGCTTTTAAAAGTTTATGTATGATTATTTATTTACCTTATTAGGTTTGCGAACACTTGCTTTTATGATCAGGTGTGTTGCTTTGACACTTTCCTTTTTAATTTTGCATCCTGATCAATAATCAAAAAACAATAATGCTGAAATCTTTCTTTCTTACAATCGCTTCATTTTTTGCTGTTCATTGCAGTGCGCAGGATAATGTTAACTGGACAGAAAAGCAATTGATGCAGCCTTCAACATTAGCAGACATTCTTAAAAACCATCCGCAGGATATTACCATTATAAGTGTTGGCCCTTTTAACACCATACCTGGCACAACAGATATCGGTATGGTAAGTAAACCGGAAAATCTTGATAAGTTTAAAAAGCAACTGAGCTCTTTAAAGAAAGATACCAGGATTGTTGTTTATTGTGGTTGCTGCCCCTATGAACATTGCCCGAATGTGCGGCCTGCGATTGATGTTTTGAAGCAAATGAAGTTTACCAACTTTTACCTTTTGGATCTGCCAAATAATCTGCGTATAAACTGGATGGACAAAGGTTATCCAACAATAAAATTATAGTGATAAGGACATGCGCATGCGCTCAAAATGTTTATGAACAGTCAGGATTCAGCGTGCAGTTTAAAGTTTATAAAAAAGTTTTTAAAACGAAACCGATAACTGCAGCAGTGAAAATAATATATGGCTCCTGGATTTTCTTTACATAGATCAAGGCGAGTACGCTTGCAACGGCAATCAATGCTGTGGGAATATCTATAATGCTTCTTGTGGCAATAATAATAACCGAACCAACCAAGGCACCAATAACCGCTGATGTGATGCCATCAACAAAGGCTTTGATACTGGTATTTTTCGCGATTTTTTTAAAGTATGGCGCCGGGATAACAGTGAACAAATAGCATGGAAGAAAAGTTGCCAGGGCGGCCACACAAGCCCCGGGAAAACCTGCAACCAGATAACCGATAAAGCCAACCGTAATTACAACCGGGCCCGGAGTTATCATGGCGACAGCTACGGCGTCGAGAAATTGCGTTTCCGTTAACCAATGGTTTTCGGTTACAACACCGCCATGCAAAAACGGAACAATTGCAAGGCCGCTTCCAAAAACAAATGCGCCTGCTTTTGTAAAGAAGATGGCAATCTTGCCTAAGGTTGCTGTGTCATAACTCCAGAAACCAATATCTAAAAGAAAAACCGAACTAAGCGCTTTTGATCTGTGCATCCATTGCGGCGGTGCTTTAATAATCATATACAATAAACCTGCTGCAACAAATAGCAACACTTCTTCTTTTTGCGTGATGATAGTGATAGCAGCACCAATCAAATAAAAGAACCACAAAAGCCAGTTTTTTTTGATTGCGGCAACATTGAATTTGCTTACAGATTTTGCCGTGAGCTTGTAACTGCTCATAGCAATGATGCCGATAACGGCTGCACCTACACCATAAAACACAGCTTGCATCCATGGTAGGCCGCCATACAATTTATAAGCAATGCCAATTAAAACAACCATAATAAAAGAAGGCACTACAAATGCAAGCCCGCACAATGTTGCACCCATAACACCATAATGAACAAAGCCAAGATAAATACCAAGTTGGGCCGCAAGCGGCCCCGGCGCAAGTTGTGCCAACGCCAACCCTTCTTTGTATTCATCTTCTGAAATCCATTTATTTTTTTCAACCAGGTCTCTGTGCATGTAACCAACCAGTGCAACAGGCCCGCCAAAACCTGCATAACCAAGTTTAAGAAAATAGAAAATAAGCTGCCTTAAGGTGTAAGCTGGTTTTGTTGTAACCGGTACAACAGGCGCATTGCCTGGCTCTTCGTACCATGCGCTTATACCACCGGCTAAATAATGTGTATTGGCAAAGCCGGAATTGAACAAATATTCAGCGGCTTGCTGCGAACGTTCTTTGCCATGATTGCAAATGCAAACAAGCACATCATCTTTTGCAAAACAATCGAGGTTGTTTTCCAGTTGTTCGGCAGGAAAATTAACAGCCCCGGGAATATGCCTTCTGTTGTACTCATCTGCTGAGCGGATATCGATGAGCTTCACAACCATCTTTTTATCAGAAAATTCTACCAGCTCTTTTTTTGAAACGGGTTTACGCATGGTGATTCGTTTACTTTGCGAAAGTATATTGTGATGATACATGGGAATTGAACGGAAATAACCTTTTGTATTAAAATTACTTTGTTTTTGTAATTGCCTTTCTATAGGCAGAGGGATTTTTACCGGTATGCATTTTAAATATCCGGCTGAAGTGGCTTTGATCTGAAAAGCCGGTTAAATAAGCTATTTCGGTAAGTGAGTATTGGTTAGCACTTAACAGTTCAATGGCTTTTTCAATTCTTAGTTTCCTGATATATTCACCAAAAGAAAGGTTGTTGAAATATTTCGAAAATTCTCTTGACAAATAAGAAGGATTTATGTCGATGTTTTTGGAAAGTTCTTTTAAAGTAAGGCTTGTATCAATATGATCCTGTATCATTTCTTTGATTTCTTTTGCCCATTGAGGTGTTTTTTTATACGCAGCTTTTTCTTTTATAAATTTATTTATTGCTGTAATTAAAGTTTGTTCAAAAGGTTGTTGCAAATGTTTTTCATCTTTCAGGTATTTCGCCCAACTATAAAGTGCGTCATAAATCAGCATGCCATGTTGCAAGAGCTCATTATCATTTTTAAAATTATAGGCAAGGCCTGCCGATATAGACCATAACCCCGAGGCTTGGGGCGCTATATCGTGCCTGTCTGTATCCGCACCGCGCACAATCAATGCAATTACGTGCAATGCTTCATCCTGCAATTTGTACTTTTTAAGAAAATAATCGAAGGTGCATTCGTCATTATAGTGCGTGTACTCCACCCCTGCAATATCAAAAGGGATTGCGTTTAGTTCTTTCGATTTTGTAAGCACTTCATCAAAGGGTACATAAATTATTTCTGCCTTGTTATCAATAAACTTCTTGATAAGCCAGGGACAAGCAATGCGATCTATTTTCGGGTGTTCTCTTGTTATCCATTTCATTTATTTCTTCTCTTGCGTTTTGATGTAATCTATAGACCTTCTTGTATTGAACATTTCAATTTATTCCAGCGCGAACTAAGTTTTGTTCTTTACAGATCCTTCCGCTATGAGCAACTTATCGCTTTGTGCTAATGTATTCAAGCACTAACAATTACAATATCCCTTCATCGGCAAAACTGTAGTATCCGTCTTCACTTACAATGATGTGGTCTAACACTTTTATATCGAAGTAAGAAGCAGCTTCACTTATCTTCTTTGTAAGTTCTTCATCAGCCCGGCTGGGTTTTAAATTGCCGCTGGGATGATTGTGGCAAAGAATAATACTCACCGCATCATTTTCCAGCGCTTTCTTTAAAATGATCCGCGGGTCGGCGACAGTACCGGTAATGCCACCTTCGCTTATAATTTCTGAGTGCTTTATTTTATTAGCGCGGTTTAAATACAACACTGCAAAAATTTCGTGTTTTTTAAATTTGAATTGTGCCCGTAAGTATTCGGCAACATCGCGGCTTTGAATAACCGTATCCAGTTTCTTTTCAGCAACATCTCGTCTTAAGCCAAGTTCCAAAGCAGCAGCAATGGATATGGCTTTAGCCTCGCCAATACCTTTCACCTTAAGTTTTATAATTTCTTTTACAGACAGTTTGCCGAGCTTTTGCAAATCATTATCAACTGCACTAAGCAAACTTTTGGCAACATCAACAGCGCTCTTGTCTTTTGTACCATTGATTATGAGAATGGCAATCAGTTCTGCATTGCTTAAAACGTTGTTTCCTTTTAGCAGTAGTTTTTCCCTGGGCCGGTCGTCAACCGCCCAGTTTTTGATAGAGGTATTAGGCACGTGTTAAAAATTATGAACATTCAAATTAGTATTTCTTTTTTGAATTTTTATCTTCGCCCCCTATCTTACTACTATGGGCCCTTCAGTAAAAATTTTTTCAGGAACCGGTTCCCAGGCACTTTGTGCAAAAATTGCTCAATGTTTTGGGGTAACACCTGGCAAAGTGAATATTCAAAAGTTTAGCGATGGCGAGTTTCAGCCGATATTTCTCGAAAGCATTCGCGGCGATTATGTTTTTTTAGTGCAAAGCACCTGTGCGCCTACCGATAACTTAATGGAATTATTGCTGATGATAGATGCCGCCAAACGTGCCAGCGCTTACAAAATTATCGCTGTTATTCCTTATTATGGCTATGCAAGGCAGGATAGGAAAGACCGGCCACGTGTTGCCATCGGTTCAAAACTCGTAGCCTCTTTACTCGAAAAAGCCGGAGCCAATCGTGTGATTACTATGGACTTGCATGCTCCGCAAATACAGGGTTTTTTTGATATTCCAGTTGACCACCTGGACAGTTCGGCGATTTTTATACCTTATATAGAAAAACTTAAGCTGCCAAGCCTTACCTTTGCCGCCCCCGACGTGGGAAGTACCAACCGTGTAAGGGAAATTGCCAGCTATTTTAATGCAGAAATGGTTATTTGCGATAAGCATCGCAAACGCGCAAATGAAATAGCCAGCATGGTTTTGATAGGAGAAGTTGAAGGTAAGGATATTGTTTTGATAGATGATATTATTGACACAGGCGGTACTTTGGCGAAAGCCGCAGCTCTTTTAAAAGATAATGGTGCGAGAAGTGTAAGGGCTTTGTGTACACATCCTGTTTTAAGCGGCAATGCTTACCAGAATATCGAAAACAGTGTGCTGGAAGAATTAATAGTTTGCGATACCATTCAGCTTAAACAATCTTCTTCAAAAATTAAGATGATTTCGGTGGCAGATCTTTTTGCAATTGCAATAAGAAATGCTTACGAAAACAAGAGCATCACCAGTTTGTTTATACACTCGCAAATGCGGGATAAGTAAAGGCAGCCCGGCCTGAAGGAAGTTTTTTATAAAGATTTGCAAAACATTATCTGGTAACCAAAAACAAAGTAGTATTTTTTAACTTCTCTATTTCTCTTAAGAGATAGGGGCAAATTTAATATATGAAGACAATTACAATCGAAGGACAACTGAGGACCGAAATTGGCAAAAAAGCCACCCGCCAGCTTCGCTCTCAGGAATTAGTGCCTGGTGTAATTTACGGGGGTGCGCAGGAAGTAAATTTCTCTGCTCCTGCAAAGGCATTTAAAAATCTTGTTTACACACCGGAATTCCAGTTAGCAGAAGTAAAAGTGGATGGCAAATCTTATACCTGCATTTTGAAAGACCTGCAGTTTGATAAGGTACAAGACAATCTGATTCATGTTGATTTGCTTGAGTTGGTTGAGGACAAAAAAGTGATCGCAGACCTGCCGTTGAAATTTAACGGTACACCTGCTGGTGTAAAGGAAGGCGGGAAGCTTATCACGAAAATGAAATCGTTGAAAGTGAAAACCCTTCCTAAATATTTGAAAGAAAATATCGAGGTTGACATCAACGAACTTAAATTGAATGAAAACATTCGCGTGGAAGATGTACAAGCAGATAATATGGAAATCATGAATTCTCCGAGAATTCCTATCGCTTCTGTTGTGCTTACGCGCCAGTTGAAACAGGAAGAAGCTGCTGCTGAAAAAGCGGCTCCTGTTGCAAAAGCTGCTGCACCTGCCGCAAAAGCACCTGCAACGGCAGAAAAGAAAAAATAATTTTCAGCGTTTTTTTAAAAAATCCCGCCAGTGCGGGATTTTTTGTTTTAGTAAGAATGCTTCTATTTTTTGGCTATGCAAAAGTTTTTAATTGTTGGCTTAGGTAACCCGGGTAATGAATACAGGCATACAAGGCATAATATTGGTTTTGATGTAGTATCTGCTTTTGTACTTAAACATAATGGCATTTTTCAAACCGTGCGCCTGGCAGAAAAAGCAGAAGTAAAATGGAAAGGCAAATTAATTATCTGCATTAAACCAACAACCTACATGAACCTCAGCGGCAAAGCTTTTAAATACTGGCTTGATGTTGAAAAAATTCCGCTGGAAAATACATTAACCATTGTTGATGATATTGCAATACCTATTGACAGTTTACGGTTACGGGCGGCAGGAAGCGATGGCGGGCACAACGGTTTAAAAGACATTCAGCTTATGCTTGGTACCGATAAGTATCCAAAACTACGCTTTGGTATTGGTAATGGTTATCCAAAGGGTATGCAGGCAGATTTTGTATTGATGAAATGGCTGCCTGAAGAATTAAAACTCGTATGGAAAAAAATAAACTACTGTTCTGAGGTAATTGAAAGTTTTTCAACAACAGGTATTGGAAAAACAATGAATATGGTTAACGGTAAAAAGTTTTTTGCGGAAGATTAGGTAAACCAATTTTCTTATTTTTAATTGTTATAATAATGAATGGTTATAAATACAAACATTCATGATCCCTGCACTTCCCCAAACTTGTTATGTATGAAGATTTTTTGTGTTGGCAGAAATTATGTAGAACATGCCCGGGAGCTAAAAAATGAAGTTCCTACTGAACCGGTAATTTTTCTGAAACCTAAAAGCGCGCTGGTTAACCCTGAAGCACCTTTTTATTATCCGCAGTTTACAAATGAATTGCATTATGAGGCGGAGCTTGTATTGTTTATTTCAAAGAATGGTAAATACATTGATGAATCACAGGCATACAGGTATTATGATCGAATATCGGTTGGTATCGATTTTACTGCCCGTGATATTCAGGCTGAATTAAAAAAGAAAGGCTTGCCCTGGGAAAAAGCAAAAGCCTGGGATGGCTCGGCAACAATTGGTAAAGGTGTACCGCTTACAAGAGAAATGATAAATAACGGTATAGAATTTTCGTTAAAGCTTAATGATGAGATTGTACAACATGGCAATAGCCAAAACATGATTTTTTCTTTTAACCGTATAATTGCAGACATATCTCAGTATTTTGCTTTGAACATAGGAGACCTTATTTATACAGGAACACCAGCGGGTGTGGGCGAATGTGTGGTTGGTGATATGCTTGAAGGTTATCTTGGCAACGAAAAAATGTTTCAATTCCAAATAAAATAATTAACACATACGGGTATATTTTATTTTCTGCAGTAGTTTGATATTTGTGTATGCTCGATAATGCGATTCTTGCCAAAGCCTTCCGCTTAATGGTAATTATACGAAGTATGGCTGATACTTATGAGGCCAACAGGCAGGTTTGCAAATATGTTCATTCCACATCGAAAGGGCACGAAGCCATACAAATTGCAACCGGTATGCAGCTATTGCCATGTGATTTTGTAAGCCCTTATTACCGTGACGATAGTTTACTGCTTTCATTAGGATTTTCACCTTACGAATTAATGCTGCAATTGCTGGCTAAAGCGGATGATCCGTTTTCAGGTGGCCGTTCTTATTATGCGCATGCAAGCAGCAGAGTTGCTGATAAACCAAAAATAATTCACCAAAGCAGTGCAACGGGCATGCAGGCAATACCCACAACAGGGTTGGCACAGGGAATTAAACATCTTGAACAACATTTACCGCATCTTTTACATAAAGGCAGTAACAATGAGAACCCGGTTGTTGTTTGCAGCCTTGGTGATTACAGCATAACTGAAGGCGAAGTAAGCGAAGCTTTACAATTTGCTGTATTAAAACAGTTGCCGGTAATTTATTTAGTGCAGGATAACGAATGGGGCATAAGTGCAACGGCAAGAGAAGGCCGCGCCATGAATGCTTTTGATTTTGCGATGGGTTACAAAGGCCTTGAACGTTTAAAGGTTGATGGAACTGTATTTGAATATGCTTATGGCGCTATGGGCTATGCTATTGATTATGTAAGAAGAGAACGAAAACCTATTTTAGTTCATGCGAAAGTTCCGTTGTTAAACCATCATACAAGCGGTGTGAGAAAAGAATTTTACAGGAGCAAAGAAGATCTTGAAAGACACCAGGCGCATGATCCTTTTTCCAAGCTTAAAGGTTATCTTCTCGAAAAAGGTTTTGCTCAAAACGATATTCTCCAGATAGAAAAAGAAGTAATGGCTGAAGTGCAGGAGGCATTTGAAAAAGCAAAAAATGCGGAAGAACCTTCGCCTGCTTCAGTTGCGCAAAATGTATTTGCCGAAACATTAATAAAGGAAGAAAAAGGCACGCGTGAGCCCAAAAATGGGGAGAAGATTTTAATGGTAGATGCCGGCCTGCATGCCGTTGAAGAATTAATGCAGGAAGATGAAGCCTGCATTTTATATGGCCAGGATGTAGGCAAGCGGCTTGGTGGCGTGTTTCGTGAAACGGCAACGCTCGCAGATAAATTTGGCACACACCGCGTTTTTAATACGGCAATACAGGAAGCATATATTATTGGTTCAACTGCGGGCTTAAGCGCTGTTGGCTTAAAACCAATTGTTGAAGTGCAGTTTGGCGATTATATATATCCGGGTTTAAATCAGTTGGTATGCGAAATAGCAAAATCAAATTATTTAACCAACGGCAAATTTCCTGTAAGCATGGTATTGCGTGTGCCTGTTGGCGCTTATGGCGGCGGCGGGCCTTATCACAGCGGATGTGTTGAATCTACATTACTGTCGGTTAAAGGCATTAAAATTTGTTATCCATCAAATGCGGCTGATATGAAAGGATTAATGAAAGCAGCGTATTATGATCCTAACCCGGTGATTGTGCTTGAACACAAAGGTTTATACTGGAGTAAAGTGCCCGGAACAGAAGATGCAAAAACAATTGAGCCTGCCAAGGATTATATATTGCCCTTAGGTAAAGCGAACATTGTTTTATATGCTGATGAAGGAAGTGTAAACAGTGGCGAATCTGTGTGTATTGTTACTTATGGCATGGGTGTGTATTGGGCAAAAGCTGCTGCACAAAATTTCAGAGGCAGTATCGAAATTATTGATTTGCGAACATTGTATCCTTTAGATGAGGAATTGGTTTTTTCAACCGTGAATAAACATGGCAAATGCCTTGTGCTCACTGAAGAACAACAAACCAATTCTTTTGCCGAAGCGCTGGCACATCGTATCAGCAATAATTGTTTTCAATATCTTGATGCTGCTGTTGAAGTATTCGGTGCTTTGAATTTGCCGGCCGTACCTATTAATATACATCTTGAAAAAATCATGTTGCCAACGGCTGAAAAAGTGAGGGAAAGAATAAGTTTGTTATTAAGCAAATAGAAACATTTTTTTGTTATAAAGCCCTCAGCCTTATTTATTACGGAATCACTCCCCTGCAGTGCATTGTATTGAAGTACTTCAACTTTTATATCATTCTTCATCAAACCATTGAGGTGTGTACCTCACCTTGTAAATTATATTTCCATCCTTGATTATAGTGATTTTTTAAAAATTTTTTTATTTAAAAATCAATCTTATCTTTCTTAGATAATCTATTCTAAATCAAAAAAAACTTACCTATGATTTTAAACCCCAGTTTAAAAGCATTTATTAAACAAATGCTCTATGCAGCTATTTCATTTTGTTTTTTTAGTTCAACTGTAATCGCACAAAAACCTAACATTGTTTTTATTCTGGCTGATGATGTTGGTTATTATACACCCGCTATAAACGGCGGTCAATCTTATTTAACACCGAGAATAGATTCAATGGCAAGGCATGGAATGAATTTTACAAACTGCGAAGCCACGCCTTTATGCTCAACTTCGAGGTCGATGTTTCTTACAGGCAAGTATAATTTTCGCAATTACAGCAACTGGAGTTATATGAACCCTTCAGAAACAACTGTTGCCAACATGCTGCACAATGCAGGTTATGTTACCGGTATTTTTGGCAAGCATCAATTGGAGTATAGTGTTGATACAATGAAGAACTGGGGATGGGATTACCACTGCATTTTTGAATTAACCGAAAACCCGATGAAGTATAGCCGCTATAAAAACCCGGTGCTTATGGAAAACGGTACTGTGCTTTCCGGCGCCGCCATGCAGGGCAAATATGCCGATGATGTTTTAACCGATAAAATATTCAGCTTCATGCAAGCGAATATAAACAAGCCATTTTTTGTTTATTATTCTATGTCTATCGGCCATGCGCCTTATTGCCCAACACCTGATGACGCGGCTTTCGCAAAATGGAATCCTGATAAAAATGTAAGCGATACAAGCTTTTACGCTTCCATGATGCATTACATGGATAAGAAAGTAGGGCAGATATTGGATAAGCTAAAGCAAATGGGTATTGCACAAAATACACTTGTAATATTTGCAGGCGATAACGGAACACCACCCGAAATTTATTACAATGCCAACGGCGTAAAAAAAATAAAAGGCGAAAAAGGTTTGCCGCGTGAAGGCGGAACACATGTGCCAATAATGGCTTACTGGCCTACTCATATAGCGCAGGGTTCAGTAAATGAAGACCTGATAGATTTCTCTGATTTCTTTCCAACGTTTGCACAGGTGGCGGGTGTAAGTAATTTAAATGCATACAAACCACTTGACGGAATGAGTTTCTATAATGGCATGCTTGGCAAGCCACATACGTCAAAGCAGCAATTGTTTCTTGATTTTGATTCGCATCCCGGGTTTACAGATTACCGCCGCTGGGTGCGTAACAAAGTTTATAAATTATACGATTCATCTGATGCAATAAAAGGAAAACTGTTTTATAATACAGTTCTTGATGAACCGGAAACAAAACCCATAAACAATTCCAAACTTACTGCGGCAGAAAAAACCATTAAACAAAATTTTCAATACATGCTCGATACGATGGGTAGGTGGCCCGATGCGCCAAAGTTGAATAATCCTTTTGCCAGTAATATAACCGCATCATCGGCAGTTGTTACAGCTACAATAATTTCATCCGGCGCCTCTCCATTAATCGACAGGGGTTCAACTATTGCAAACGATAATTCGCAGGATCCTTACCTGCAAATTGGAAGAATGTATGACACTGCTGTTAAGATTGGGACTTTTTCAATGACGCGTTCGGGTTTGTATCCACAAATGTATTATCGTTATACTTTGTATGCTATGAATAAGAACAGGGCGCACAGCACCGACTACGCTTTCTCAAATTTTTATACACTTTCAATGCCTCCTCTTACACAGCCTGCTACTTTTACAGGTACGGCGCAAACTTCTGCTTCTGTTAATTTAACCTGGGGCAATGCAAAATACCCGCCTGCAATAGGCGCCAAAAAAGCCGGCTACCTGGTGGTGTATTCAACAGGCGTACTAAAACTGACAACTGAGCCAAATGGTAAACCGCCTGCACAGGCAGTAGTGAATGGCACCATTGTTTCAACGCCTTCCACAGCGCTGCCACGACTGCCGGCAACATCTGTGAAAGTAAACGGACTTACTCCATCAGCAACCTATAAATTCCTATTGGTTCCTTATACATGGAACGGCTCAGTTGCAGCCACCTACAATTATTTAACACAAAATGCACGCACATTTACTATAACCATGCCGCCTACTTTTGCTTCCGGAAAACAACCTGAAATAAATATTGCAGAAAGAGATGAAATAGCTGTAATGGCAGATAAATAGTATCCGTATTATATTACTTCGTAAAGGCAAAACAGGTAAGAACTGAAGAGTTTTACACAGTGGCCGGATAAACTAAAAAGCCTCATAAGTTGTTGACTTATGAGGCTTGTGGTGTGGGGCGGGATCGAACCGCCGACACAAGGATTTTCAGTCCTTTGCTCTACCGACTGAGCTACCGCACCATCTCTTCAGTTTTTCCGATTTATCACCGGATGCCTTACCAAAGGGCTGCAAATATAGGCGCTTTTTACAAATCTCATAATCAAATTAATACTATTTTATTATCTGTATATTTTCTTCTTTCAATAACGGCATATTCCTGAAGCGCAGAATAACATTGGCTACAACAATCACATCCTTTTTACAATAAGTTGAAATACGTTCAATATCGTTATCATCATAATATACCTCTCTAACCTTACTGCCATCCATGTCACCTTTGGATGAGGGCACATTTAAAATATTAGCCAACAGGTTAAGAGAAATATAATTTTTATAATCGCCAAATTTCCACCATTGTAAAGTGTCTAACATCTCTATCTCCCAGGGTTTGGCTCCATGCAATTGCAGGTAAGACGGCAATGCAATATTGTTGATCAACAAGCGCCGGCAGATATAAGGTATATCAAACTCCCTTATATTATGGCCTGCAAAGATTATCTGTTTCTTATTCTTTTGAAAAGCATCGGTTATCTTCAAAAAATTCTGTAAAATTTCAGCCTCTTCTTCACAACAAACACTTTTAACTTTAAAGCAAACATTTTTGTTTTCGTCCTCATAAAAATAACCTGCTGATATACAAATTATTTTTCCAAATTCAGCCATTATGCCTGCACGCAATAAATAGCTCTCATCAGGCAAAAGGTTTTCTGGCACGGTTTTGGAAATTTTGTCCGCCCAAAGCAATTTTAGATGATCGGGAAGCAATTCAAACCCTTGATAACAAGGCACAGTTTCTATGTCCAGTAGCAAAAGATTATACAGCGAAGTGGGAGTGTTCAAACGATTGTTTTTTCAATATTAAAAAATTAGTCTTACAAATAAATACAATATATGAGTTACAGCAATTATTCTTCTTCAACACCCGAAAATCAGCCGGCCAACCAGCCAAAAGATAATCGTAAGTTGATTTACGGCATTCTGATAGCCTTACTGGTTGCAACGTGGGGCTATATAATTTATGACAAAAATCAGTCGAGTAAAAAAATTGATCAGCTCACAACTCAATATACAGCAGCGGATTCATCACGCAGTGCTGTGGAAACAGAGTACAATGATGCCTTATCAAGAATGGATTCGTTAACCGGTTCTAATGCAAAACTTACCGGCGAACTGGCAGACCGCAGGAACGAAATTGATAATCTTAAGACACAGATTAAAACAGAGCTTAGTAAAAAGAATGGGGATTTAAATAAAGCGCGTTCAATGATCAAAGAATTAAACGGTAAGATCACTGACCTCTTAGCCCAGGTTGAGCAATTGAAGCAGGAAAATCAAACGCTTACTGTAGCCAATACAGACCTTACAACACAACGCGATACATTAACTGCCCAAAAAACAAGAGTTGAACAAGACCTTTCAACAACGCAGGCTGAAAAAGCACATGTGGAAGATGTTGGCTCCACCTTGCATGCAAGCAATATTAATATCGCTGCAATTAATGTAAAAGGAAGTGGTAAAGAAAAAGCGACGGAAACTGCAAAACGCGCAGATCTTTTCAGAATATCTTTTGATCTTGATGAGAACCGTATTGCACCAAGCGGTGAAAAAGAATTGTATGTATGTGTTACCGGACCTGATGGTCATCCTATAACAGTGCCTGCAAGCGGTAGCGGCACGTTTACAACAAGAGATGAAGGCGATAAAGTATTTACCAATAGAATGACAGTACAATACGAACAAGGTAAACGCATGCCTGTGAGCTTTGACTGGAAACCTGAATCTGGAAAATACCAGACGGGCAATTATAAAATCGAGATCTATCAAAACGGATATAAGATAGGACAGGGTACTAAAGAATTGAAGAAAGGCGGCTTATTCAGTTAATGAGTTTTTATTAAATGTTTGAAAATCCCGTAGTAATTGCGGGATTTTTTATTTGCACCTGTTTATCTATTTTAGAGCATGATTGCACAATGGCTTAATGGTAAAACATTATTGTTTTTAATAGCAACAGCTATTGTAACTGGTACAATATTTTACTCTTCTTACCTCGCAAAAAAAATAGCGGACGACGAAAAAAAGAAGGTTGAAATCTGGGTTGAGGCGCAACACACTATATTAAATGCCACAGATGAAGTAAATCTTAATCTTGCTGCAAGAATATCTTCGGAAAATACAGAAATACCAATTATAGAAACAAATGAAAACGACAGTATTAATGCAGGCAATTGTGTAAACCTCGATTCGCTAAAAATAAAATCAGACCCGGATTATTTATACAAAAAACTGAATGAATTTAAAAAAAATCACGAGCCTATAATTCTCACACTTTCAGATAAACCATACACAGCCAATAAATATTATTACGGCGATAGCTTACTGCAGAAGGAAGTGCGCTATTACCCTATCGTTCAGCTTATAATCGTTGGGCTTTTTCTTATTGTAACAATTATCGCTCAACGAACTTCTTATATAAGCACACAAAACCAGTTATGGGCAGGCATGGCAAAAGAAACCGCACATCAATTGGGCACACCTGTTTCGAGCCTGAAAGGCTGGGTAGAAGTTTTAAAAGAAATGCCTGAAACAGAAAAGCTAAGTGGTGAAATTGAAAAAGATGTGGGCAGGCTTGAGTTGATAACAGACCGTTTTGGTAAGATAGGAAGCCATCCTCATCTTGAAGAAAAAAATATTGTTGCACAGGTTAGTAGCATGATCGATTATATAAAGCGAAGGGCCAGCGGAAAAGTGAATATCACTCTAAATACAGAAGGAGAAACGGAGGTTCCTGCAATGATATCGCCGCCTTTATTTGATTGGGTGATAGAAAACCTGCTTAAAAATGCTTTAGATGCCATGGAAGGCAAAGGCTCTATAGAAATATATGTAAGAGACACAGCTTCGCATGTTATGATTGATGTATCAGATACCGGCAAAGGCATTTCTAAAAACAATGTGGCAAAAGTTTTTGAACCTGGCTTCACCACAAAAAAACGCGGCTGGGGCCTTGGCTTAACGTTAAGTAAGCGCATTATAGAACAGTATCACAAAGGCCTCATATTTGTAAAAAACAGCGAACCAGGTAAAGGCACAACTTTCAGAATTCAACTGAATAAATAAGTATGCATCCATAAAAAATTATTCAATCAATGCAAGCACAAGGAATTTTTTATAACCGGCTAACGTTTTTTGGCTGCCATGCTTACTGGTTAAATGTTGAATATGGTATTCTTAAATATCGAGCATTTAAATCATTTTGAATTACAAAAGCTGTATTAATTATATTGAGCGTATGTCGAATAATATATTTTACCCCTACATTTGCGCCCATGCCCAGGTGGTGAAATTGGTAGACACGCTACTTTGAGGTGGTAGTGCCTTAACCGGTGTGCTGGTTCGAATCCAGTCTTGGGCACAAAAAAGTCCTGGTTGTATAACTTCCGGGACTTGTTGTTTACACCTGTTTACAAATAAAAAAGCATCGCCCAATGAGGCGATGCCTTTCAATACAAAATACAACTGTTACAAAATCTTTATTCCTAAACCAACCTGTAATGCCTGGCTGTTCCATTTATCAGAATTGGTTATATCGCTTATGTTGCTTAAGCCAATATTATAACGACCATATACTTTTAGTAAGCCAAGATTTAATTGTGCACCCAATACAGCAGCAAAATCGCCTCCTTTAAAAGCGTTATTTATACTTTCCCCAAGCGATTGATTATTTGTTAATATACTGAATTGCGGGCCTAACTGTAAAGTAAGTAGCTTACTTGCATTAATGTTAAGAAGGATGGGAATATTAAGATAATTTAAATGAACTTTTTCTTCTGGTTTAGTGATTATTACTGATGATGAATCTTTATAAGTAGTGTTTGTTTGACTAAAAAGCAATTCAGGCTGTATGGCTATTGTTTTACTTATGCCTATTGTAGCATAGCCACCTAATACATAACCAAAGTTGTACCCATCTTTAAAAGATTGTCCGTCTATTTTGCCAAGATTGGCGCCAAGTTTACCACCAACTTCAAATGACTGTGCAGAGGCAGCTAATGAAAGTGTTACAATAAAACATAAAAACAAAATGATTTTTTGCATAGCGTTGATTTTTAAATTTTAATTTGTCAATTCTTATGCCGACAGACTTTTGAAAAACGATAAGGCTTATACCAAATTGCTTAAAAAAATCCTAAAGCATTAAAATCACCTTGCATTAACTATTTGGGATGTTGTATGAATAGCAGAATCACAAATGAATGATAATGTTCTAAGTGAATGATCCTCTCACCATAGGTGGGTTATAAGTGTAATGTGACAAAGTTTATGAGCCGGAAAAAATAAATATTGAAATAGCTTTTTAAAGCATATTATTTCTGCGCTTTTTTATAAAGGTCTGTTCGCGTGCGCTGCCCATATGCATTAAGTGAATCAAATAATTCTTTATTTAATTTGGGATGCGCCACATAAAAATCGAAACTTTTAAAAAAATCGCCTTTGCTTATGTTATGCATTTTAAGTACTTCAGCCATATAAGCAGTATTAATCTTTTTGATTGACGTATCTCTTTCTTTAAGCAAATCAGCATAATTACCTGCCTGTATCATATCCCACATAATTATTTTCATTTTATTTACAGGCATTACTTCCTTCGGAATCTTTTTATCTTCCGTTGTACAGGCCACCAACATGCACATAACAGTAAAGCATATTAAGTATGGCTTCATTTCATTTCCTGTTTATAAACACTCGCATTAGAAACATCAACTGAAGATAATATCTGCGAAGCCTGTATGCGGCTTTCAGGGTCTGCATTTTTAAATACACCTATGTATTCCTGCGATTTGCCCTGAACAAAAAACTGTGCAATCATTGTGTTTGGATTTTGCTGGTTAAAATCCTGCAATAATGATAAAGCTTCCAGCACACTTGCCTGGCCTGATTCATTGTCATCATACATTTTATCAAGGCCATCGCGGTAATAACTGTAAATAATATCATGGATATCGTTGTATTTTGAATTCGTCATGTTCTCTGTAAGCCAGTAACGGTTGCGCTGTCCATCAAAGAGCTTCCATCCACTTATACCTTTAGCTTCAGGTGCATTGTTCACAATATTCTGCGCTCTTATAAAATACGCATCACCGCCTTTTGGCGAAAAAGAATCATAATCAAAACCAAGAATTATATAAGCATAATAAGCAAATATGGCTGTTAGGTTTGCTGCTAATGCATCTGTGCCCTGCACACGGTTTTCATTGAAATTTAGCTGTTGAAACTGCACGTACTTGAACTGCACATCACCATCCTGGCAATTAACCAAGGCTGTTTGATAAGATGAATTATATACCGGCCTTGCCGCCTGTACAGCCAGTGTAGCGGTAAACACATTGTTTTCATCAACGCTTTGAACAGTTAGTATAAAGTTGCAGCGGATTTTTTCCTGAGGTTGAAAAACATCCAAAGTCCATTTGCGGCTGTTCAAAAAATTGGTGAGCTGATTTTGCAAATTTGTAAATACTGATTTATCAACTGCGGTGCCAACCTGCTGCGCCAGTACAGTGACCTTAGCCTGTAATTCCTGAGCCCTGAGCCAGCCGGACGCAGCAAGCATACACAACATCAGCAAAATTTTACGCATGTATGTTTTGAATTATTAGTTCAACAATTTTTCCGGCAATTTCTTTTTTTGATGCAAGTTCCATCTCGACACTGCGGCCATCCGCAAAAAAAACGGAAACTTTATTTGTATCAAACCCAAAGCCCGCGCTGATATCTTTCAATGAATTTAAAACAATCACGTCGGCATTTTTATTTTTCAGCTTTTCAAGTGCGTTCGCTTTCTCATTGTTTGTTTCCAATGCAAACCCAACCAGAAACTGTTCTTTTTTTTCGGCTCCTAATGCAGCCAATATATCTTTTGTTTTTGTAAGCTGAAGCTCAAGCTCATTATTATTTTTCTTGATCTTTTCTGTTGCTATTGAGGCCGGTTTATAATCAGCAACTGCTGCTGCCATAATTTCAATATCCATTTCACCGTGCAATTGCAAACACGTATCATACATTTCTTCAGCAGTATTAACATTAATTAAGTTTATACCGTTATATTTTTTTTGCTGCTGAACAGGGCCGCTTACAAGGGTTACCTCCGCGCCTTGTTCATACAAAGCTTCAGCTAACGCAAAACCCATTTTGCCCGATGAATGGTTACCTACAAAACGAACCGGATCAATCAATTCGTATGTAGGGCCTGCAGTTACAAGCGCTCTCTTATTTTTTAAAACATCTTTTCTGAAAAAATTTTCTTTAAGGAATAAAACAATGTTTTCAGGTTCGGCCATGCGCCCTTCGCCATATAAACCACTGGCAAGCTCACCGGATTCAACATTTATTATTTTATTCCCATATTCTTTTAAAGCAGTAATATTTTTTTTGGTTGAAGGATGATGCCACATGTCTTCATCCATTGCGGGCGCGATTACAACAGGGCACGTTGCTGAAAGATAAACGGCCAGCAAAAGATTATCACATTGCCCATGCGCCATTTTTGCAAGCGTGTTACAACTTAAAGGCGCTATCAGCATAACATCTGCCCAACGCCCAAGCATTACATGATTAGCCCAACTATCTTCATTAAAAATGTCAATTAAAACTTTATTGTTGGTTAATGTAGCAAGCACAAGCGGAGAAACAAAATCTTTTGCAGACGGCGTTATTATAACTTTCACTTCAGCGCCTTCTTTTAAAAGCAGGCGTACAAGCAATATTGACTTGTATGCGGCTATGCTTCCGCTTATGCCTAATAAGATTTTTTTTCCTTGGAGCAACATCTTTATTAATAAAAAATCCTCCGCCGCGGCGGAGGATTAAAATTACGATTTACACTTATTAACGGAAAAGGTCGTCATCATTCTTTCTGTGATAGATCTTTTCATCCAGGAATTCCTGTGTGGCAAGAATGGCAGGATTAGGCATTTTTTCATACGCCTTTGAAATTTCAATCTGCTCTTTATTCTCATGAATCTCTTCAAGGCTATCTGTATGGCTTGCAAATTCTTCCAGTTTATTATGCAATTCTTCTTTAATAGCAATATTTATCTGGTTGGCTCTTTTAGCAATGATAGCAATAGATTCATAGAGATTACCTGTTCTTGATTTGATATCAAGCAGGTTTTTTGTTTCAACTGTATTCAGCGTATTAGCGCTGAGTTGTCTCCTTAGTTTGCTCATTATTTTGTGTTTGAAGTTTTTTTATATTATTTTCTGACTGTGTTTTATAACTCATGACGTCTTCAAGCAATTTACTTTGCGGAAAACGCTGCTCAAAATCATTTACGTCTGCTATCACCTTTTGATATCGTTCTTCCTGCTTCTCAATATAGCTCATTTCAGCATAACGATAGTAAGATTTAATAGAATTCAATGCATAATCATCACTGTTTTCAGAATCAGGAAAATCATCCATTAAAACAGAGAAGGCAACACCGGCAGCTTTATAAAACCCAAGGTCATAATAAAGCTTGGCATTATTGTATTCTTTCAATTCAAGCTTGGCCCTGCATTTATCAATTACTTCATTTGCCTCTGCAACCTTTTTTGAATCAGGATGTGTATTAATAAAAGCCTGCAGCAACGCTATTGTTTTTACGGTGTTTGTCTGATCCAGGTCAACCTTTGGCGATTGTTTATAATATGCCATGCAGCGCATAAATTCTGTTTCTTCAACTTTAGGATCGTTGGGAAAATTCTCACCATAAGTTTTGAAGAGATTTTCAGCGTTCATGTAATCTTTCTGGTAATATGCGGTATATGCATACTTATAATAAATGTCTTCAAACCTTGGATCTCCCTTAAACAATGGCAAAAGGTCGGTATAAAGCTCCTGCGCCTTTTCGTAATCTTTCTTTACAAAATATTGCTCAGCCATTTTAAGTTTATACTCCTTATCCTTGCTTTTCATAACTTTTCCAAACTTGGAAGCACAGGAAGACAGTAGCAAAACACAGAATAAAATACCAGGTAAAAATTTCATAAAACGCGCAAAGATAATTTTTTCGGGCAAATTAGCCATCCGCCATACACTATTAACCTTTGTATGAGTTAATAAAAAACAAAAATGCCTTTAAAACAAACGTTAACAGCCCGTAGGTAAACGTTTGCTACCCTTTACTTGTCGAACTTTGCATTATGAAATTATTAGCTGTTTTCCTATTGTTGTTTTCGTTTTGCCATTTAACTGTTTTTTCTCAACATAATAATAGCGCCGAAAGCATTTTAGATAAATCTGCTGCAAAAATTAAAGCAGCAAAAGGCATAAATGTTAGCTTCTCTTTAACACAGAAGGACAAGCAAAACAAGCCTGTTTCAGCCTTTAAAGGCACCATGAAAATAAAAGGCGCTCAATACTATATCAATCAGCAGGGAAGTGAAATATATTGCAACGGCGTTCAGATATGGAACTATGATGGTGCAAATGAAGTAACTGTTACAAGAGTTGATAATGATGAAGACAGTTTCTCTCCTCAACAAATTCTAACAGGGTTTAATAAAAAAGATTTTGATATTGAACTTATTTCTTCAACAGGCACAAACTACCAGGTTAAGTTGGTGCCGGTTGATAAGAGACAAAATTTCAAACAGATCATACTCTACATTAATAAATCTACCAACCTTGTATCAAAAGCTTCGGTTACTGATAAAATGAATGCTGTAACAGAAGTAACCTTCACTAATATTTCTCTGAATGCTTCGTTTACTGACAGTGAATTTGTATTCAACGCTGCCAAACATCCCGGTGTGGAAGTAATTAATAATTAAACTGAATTTACAGTTACAAAATTTTTACTCAGTTTTGCTGCATGCAGCAAAAAATCATTATTGCTATTGACGGATATTCTTCCTGCGGCAAGAGCACATTGGCTAAACAATTGGCTAAAGAACTGCATTATATTCATGCTGATAGCGGCGCCATGTACAGGGCTGTAACTTTATATTTTCTGCGAAACGGTTTACAACCCGTAAACAAAAAGCAGGTTAAGAAAGCCCTGGAAGATATTCACCTGGAATATGTTTTTGATATTGATAAAGGGAAAAGTAATTTGTATATGAATGATGAGAATGTTGATTTATTGATTCGTGACATGATCATCAGTGAAAAAGTAAGTGAGGTTTCAGCCATTAAAGAGGTGAGAGAATTTGCCGTGGAGCAACAACAACGCATCGGTAAAAATAAAGGCCTGGTTATGGATGGAAGAGATATCGGCACAACTGTTTTTCCTGATGCGGAGTTAAAAATTTTTATGACGGCTGATATTGCTGTTCGGGTTGAAAGAAGATTTAAGGAGTTGTTTAAAGTAAACCCGGCTATAACAATTGAAGAAGTAAAGCAAAACCTGGAAATGCGGGATTATATAGACAGCAACAGGGAAGTAAGTCCTTTAAGAAAAGCAGCCGATGCAATTATATTGGATAACACAAATCTTACAATGGCACAGCAATTGAAAATAGCATTACAATGGACAAAAGATAAAAAAGCAATAACTGTTGATAATTAAAAGCGTATTGCTTTATGCATGAAATAGAACCTTTTTATAACTGGCGGCATATATATACATCTGAAGAAGACCCCCTTTCGCCTTTCTTCGGAAGAGCATATAGTGAATTTGAATTTTCTCATTGTGTATATAACTATTATATCCACCCGCAGTGGGATGAATTTGGTAGCCGCACTTTATATCTTAAAATAATTTATGCCGATTATGAATTGGGTTATGCAATAATTGAAATGATTGGTGAATGGAATGATGCTATTGAAAATGATATCATGACCTTAAAAAGAGATGTGATTGATTTAATGATGGAGAATGGCGTTAATAAGTTTATTCTGATAACTGAAAATGTTTTAAACTTTCACAGCGGCGATAAAGATTATTACCAGGAATGGGCCGAAGAGAACGAAGATTCCGGCGGTTGGGCAGTGGCTTTAAACATGAGTGAACCTGCACAATACGATTTCCAGAGAAAAAAGATTGACCACTATATTGAACTGATAAACCTGCCCGATTGGCGGGTGTATAAGCCCTACCATTTATTCAAAAAAATAGATAACCTCTTGCACAACAGGCTAAACGCGTAATTATATAAGTGCTTACATATTTATATAAATTTCACACATTAGCATTTCATTAAATAACAATGTGTAATTTATACACATTTAGTATTTATCTTTGCATCGCCAAAAACAAAAATCAGTAGTTGCGTGTTGGCAAGCATTGTAAAATGCATACAGTTCTTTCGTCTTGCCTGCTATATTGAAAATTTTTTTTAAAGACTAAAAGTACAATTATGAAACAGGAAACAGACAACTCGAAAGTTTATCTTGATCAGGAAGAATTAACCACGCTTGTGGCAGAAGTAAAAGAAACAGTAGCAACCAATATTAACCACAATAATAATGTATTTAGTGCTGCTGATCTCTGGAACATTCAAAGAATGAAAACAAGAATCCAGAGAAGATCAACATTGTGGAACTAAAAGCAGGCGTTTCAAAAAGTGAATAAAATTTTGAAAATCGCCTGAACTAAAATTAACTCCACCAGGATAACATAAAAAAGCTGTCTCGTAATTTTAAGACAGCTTTTTTTATTCAGACCAAGCAAAAGATATCGTCGGAATTTCGATCCCATGAAAACTCACTCCTATTATTTAGAATCTAAATAATATGTCAATTACCTTTTCACTCGTCCCTCTTGTGTTAGATTTGCTTTTGTGTTGTCTTCATTAAAAATAATTTTTTTGGGTACAGGAACAAGCACAGGTATTCCGATGATAGGCTGCTCATGTGCTGTATGTACTTCAACTAATGTTAAAGACAAACGCCTTCGCACAAGCATATTGGTGCAGTCTGCCAACACAACAATAGTGGTTGATACCACACCTGATTTTCGCTGCCAGATGTTACGCATTCAAAACACAAAACTGGATGCAGTGCTTTTTACACATCCGCATAAAGATCATATAGCAGGCCTTGACGACGTTCGCGCCTATAATTTTTTTCAGCAAAAGCCAATGGATGTTTATGCCAATGCATTAACTGCTGAAGCTTTAAAGCGTGAATTTGCTTATGTATTCGCCGATAAAAAATATCCCGGCGTACCACAGATAAACCTTCATATGATTGATGAAACACCTTTCACAATTGGCGATATACCCGTGCAACCTTTTACAGTATGGCATCATAAAATGCCCGTCTTCGGATTTAAGTTTGCAAAGTTTACTTACATTACAGATGCAAACAGGATTGAGGACCATGTGAAAAAAAAAATACGGGATTCTGATGTAATTGTGTTGAATGCATTGAGAAATGAACAGCATATTTCTCATTTTACATTGAATGAGGCTGTCGCCCTGGTACAGGAATTAAAGATTCCCAATGCTTACTTCACACACATCAGTCATCAGCTTGGCAAACATGATGATGTTGAAAAAAATTTACCACCCGGACTCCATCTTGCTTACGACAACCTTGAGTTAATTATGTAAGCTCTAACCAATTAACAAAACCCAATGCAAAAAAATTCCTGGAAAGAATGGTTCAATTTCACCAGGCGTGAAAGAAATGCCGCTGTTATATTATTGTCGCTTATTGCAATTAGTATTATACTTCCTTATTTATTGCCTGGAAAAAAACTGGAAATTCATATAGACAAAGACTTACAGGCTGAGTTGGATAACTACAGGCGGGAAAATGAACAACAAAAGAATGCAGGTGTTTATGCTGCCAATTATACTGACACTGCAATAAATGATACTATTAAGCATGAGTTATTTTATTTCGATCCAAACACTTTGGATGAAGATGGACTTGTGAGGCTTGGTCTTCCTTCAAAAACAATTCGCACTTTAGTTAATTACCGAAACAAAGGTGGGTATTTTAAAAAGCCTGAAGACATAAGAAAGATTTACGGACTTTCATCGGCAGATGCAGACAGGTTAATTCCGTATGTACGCATTCAATCAGCCAACAAACAAGTAACATTTGCAACTGAAAAATTGCCGCCATCAAGCCAGGCAAAGCAATTTGCTGAAACCAATCAATTAAAGAAAACAGAAATTAATACGGCGACAGTTGAAGACTGGAAAACTTTTCCTGGTGTTGGAGATGTACTTGCAAACCGCATTGTAAAATTCAGAACAAGCATAGGTGGATTTAAAACTGTTGATCAGGTTGCAAAAACTTACGGTTTGAGTGATAGTGTTTTTCAAACAATCAAGCCTTATTTGTATATAAAAATTAAATGATCATAGTAAGTTGAAATAGTTGCTGCAAATTCAAATTATCTCATAGTTTTGCATACTAACAAATGTTAGTTTTATGAGTATAACAACCGATGAAATAACACAACAAATTGCTGCTATAAGCCGCGATTTTGCTAATCGTTATATCAAGCCGCAACTGATGCAATGGGATGAAACACAGGAATTCCCGGTGCAAATTTTTCATGAAATGGGCAAGCTTGGGTTAATGGGTGTTTTAGTACCTGAAGTTTATGGTGGTTCAGGCTTTAGCTATTCAGAATACAAAGTTGTTATAGAAGAAATATCGAAAGTATGCGGCTCCATCGGTTTAAGTCTTGCGGCACATAATTCTCTTTGCACGAACCATATTCTTTTGTTTGGCGATGAAGAACAGAAACATAAATACTTGCCGCAGCTTGCATCAGGTGAATGGATCGGCGCCTGGGGTTTAACCGAAGCTAATACCGGCAGCGATGCCGGCAATATGAAATGCACTGCAAAAAAAGACGGCGATTACTGGGTGCTGAACGGAACAAAATCCTGGATTACACATGGCAAAAGCGGCAATGTTGCAGTTGTGATTGCCCGAACAGGAGAGTCCAGAACAAGAAATAACGCCACTGCTTTTATTGTTGAAAGAGGAACGCCGGGTTTCTCCGGTGGCAAAAAAGAAAATAAACTGGGTATGCGTGCAAGTGAAACTGCTGAAATGGTTTTTGACAATTGCATCATTCCTGAGGCGAACAGGCTTGGTGAAGTTGGCGAAGGCTTTAAACAATCCATGCAGGTGTTGGATGGCGGAAGAATTTCAATTGCCTGTCTTGCACTGGGCATTGCAAAAGGTGCTTTTGAAGCAGCGGCAAAATATAGTAAAGAGCGTTACCAGTTTGATCAGCCCATTGCAAACTTCCAGGCAATTAGTTTTAAAATTGCTGACATGGCAACTGAAATTGATGCGGCAGAACTTTTGATATTGCGTGCCTGCGAGTTAAAGAATCAACATAAAAAATCTACACGTGAAGCAGCCATGGCAAAATATTTTGCCAGCGAAGTTGCCGTAAAAGTTGCCAATGAAGCTGTACAAATTTTTGGAGGCAACGGCTATACAAAAGAATTTCCTGTTGAAAAATTTTATCGCGATGCAAAGCTGTGCACCATTGGTGAAGGCACATCTGAAATACAGAAAATTGTTATCGCGAGAGAAACGTTGAATAGTTTATAATAGTGAATAATGCATGGTTATAGAATGATTGCATTTACTGATTACTTAACTTGTAAACTGCGAATCTTTGAACGTGTGAACATTTGAATTCAGCAACTTTAATGCATGAAACCAAGAATAAAAATCTGTTGCATCAATTCAATTAAGGAATCAAAACTTGCGATAAATTTTGGCGCATCAGCGCTTGGACTCGTAGGCAAAATGCCAAGCGGTCCCGGGCCAATAGCAGATGAACTGATAGCTTCAATTGTAAAAACAATTCCACCGCCCATAGCAACTTTTTTGCTTACCAGCGAAACCAAAGCGGAAGATATTATTGCGCATCAGCAACGGGTGCATTCAAATACAATACAAATTGTAGATGCATTAACTGAAAGGAATTATCAACTGATCCGTGACAATTTACCTTCAGTAAAACTGGTGCAGGTTATTCATGTAATTGATGAAAGCTCCGTTGATGAAGCAGTAGAAATATCTGAACAGGTTGATGCTTTACTACTGGACAGTGGTAATCCGAAACTTACAATAAAAGAACTTGGTGGTACCGGAAGAATACATGACTGGAAACTCAGTAAAGGGATCGTTAGTCAAACTAAAGTACCCGTTTTTCTTGCAGGAGGATTAAATGCATCAAATGTTGCTGAAGCTATAGAAACTGTCCAACCATTTGGCATTGATATTTGCAGTGGCGTTAGAACAAATGGTCATCTGGATGAAGCAAAACTTACAGCCTTTTTCAAAGCCGCAGGGTATTAATCAAAATAAATAATTGCTTTCAAAAAAATTTCATTTAATAAATCAATAAAGTACAATTAAAAATATCAATAGCTTAACCGTTAATATTGCTATATGAAAAAAATATTGTTGTTTTTATTACCTGTTGCGATTATGCTTCTTACAGAAATTAATGTAACTGCACAAACCAATTCAAAATTGTTGAGGCATATTGTAACGATAACGTTTAAGCAGGACGCGAATGCAGACAGTATAAAAGCATTGGATGATGTGTACATAGGCTTATCAAAAAATGATATGGTTAAAGATTTTGAATGGGGTGTAAATATTTCAACCCGCGATACCAGCTTAAAGCATGTTTATATAACAAGCTTTGCTTCAAAAGAAGATATAGATAGGTATAAAAAATTGCCGTTGTATTCCAGCCTTTTTAAACTTTCTCTCCCGGTTTCTGATGCAGTTACTGTTGTTGATTATTGGGTGAATAAATAATTTATCTGCTATGTAAAGTTTCCAAACTTCGCAGAATTAGACTTAACGTCTCCGGAGTTTGTATCATACTCATTTCTATAAATCGCCCAATTGCGGTCTCAATACAATTTCTTCAACACAAGCCTGCGGCGATAATAAAGATGCAGCATAAACCATGCTGGCCACATCAGCAACATGCATAATTCGTTCAGGATCTACACCGCTGCCACTCCAGCTATCCGTATAAACAGCGCCTGGAATTACAGCTGTAACTTTTATATTGTAGGATTTTAATTCTTCGCGAAGATTTTTTGAAAAACCAAGTAAAGCAAATTTACTGATACTGTAACTGCCGCCATTTTTATATGCCGCCAGGGATGCAACAGAACATAAATTAAAAATATGACCGCTTTTTGCTTTCATCATCGCAGGTAATAGTGTACGTGTTAGATAATATGCGCTATGCAAATTGGTTTCAAGCATTGTTTCAAAAGTGCCGTCTTTTTCTTCATGAATATTGCCGGGTAAAAAGCTGCCTGCATTATTTATTAATATACCAGGAACACCAAACGACAAACAGTAGTTACCAAAGCTTATTGTGTTTTCCTTTTTGCTGATATCAACGGACATTGTTTCTATTTTGCAATTAGCATATTTCTGCAATAACTCTTCTTTAGTTGCATTGAGAGAACCTTCATTTCTTGAACATAATAAAAGCTGATGCCCCGCTGCTGCAAATTTTTCTGCAAATGCTTTGCCTAAACCTTTTGAAGCGCCGGTTATAATTACATTCATGCCCTCAACCCTTAAAAGGGAGTTAGTTAAATTCATAACTAATTTTTTTGTTACGTTATTTGCAACAGTTGCAATTTTGCCGCTTAATGTATCAACAGTACAAGTGTGCGACGCAACCGTGCTTAATAGCATTGTTGCAGGCAGCTACATAATACAAATCTAAATTGCGAAGCAATAATAATGGCTTACAAACATTTATTTTTTGATCTTGACCATACGCTCTGGGATTTTGAAACAAATGCGAAAGAAACTTTGTATGAATTGCATCGTTTACATGCATTGCATGAAAAAGGCATTGACGATTTTGATGAGTTTTTCAATCGCTATTCTTTTCATAATAATCGTTTGTGGGAGCGTTATACAAAGGGTTTCATGAAGCAGGATGAATTACGATGGAAACGTGTTTGGCTGGCTTTACTTGATTTTAAAATTGCCGATGAGGCATTAGCGAGAGAAATGTCGTTGCAATTTTTAGAAGGTTTGCCTAACCGTAAAAACTTATTTCCATATACAATCGAAATATTGGATTATTTAACAAGCAAAAATTATGTGTTGCATTTAATAACGAATGGGTTTGATAATATTCAGCACAGCAAATTAAAACACAGTAATCTTACTGATTATTTTAAAGAAGTTATTACCTCAGAAAAAAGCGGCAGCTTAAAACCTCAGAAAGAAATTTTTGAATTTGCATTGCAAATTACAGATGCTAAAATCGATGAAAGTATAATGATAGGCGACAATATTGAAGCAGATATTAAGGGTGCAATGGCCGCAGGTTTGGATACTGTTTTTGTTAATCATTTGAAAGAAGTAACTGACGTAAAACCGACATACACAATTTATCATTTAAGGGAGTTGGAAGATATTTTTTAAAGCATTTTTTTATGGCAGAAGATCTAAACGTTATTCAAGGCACAAAAGAAGAACAATACCAGGCTTTAATTCCACAGGTAAAAGGTTTGCTTGAAGGTGAAACAGATGTAGTTGCAAACCTTGCCAATGTTTGTGCGGCCTTGAAAGAACAATTCAAATGGTTTTGGGTTGGCTTTTATGTGGTAAAAAATAATGAGCTTGTCGTTGGTCCATTCCAGGGGCCGGTTGCCTGTACACGAATTAAAAAAGGCAAAGGTGTTTGCGGCACAAGCTGGGCACAGGCACAAACAATTGTTGTTGATGATGTTGAAAAATTTCCGGGGCATATTGCCTGCAGCAGTTTATCAAGATCAGAAATTGTTGTGCCGATATTTAAAAATGATGAAGTGGTTGCTGTACTTGATGTTGACAGCGAGTATTTAAATCACTTTGATGAAGTTGATGCCGCCTACCTGGAACAAATAGTTAAGCTTATTGCTTTTTGTTAAACGAAGCAATTACGGTAACACCGCTTTTTACAACCTGTTCAGGCTTTACCTCTATAATTGCATCGAGAGGCAACAACAAGTCAACGCGGCTGCCAAATTTTATAAAACCAAATTCTTCGCCCTGTTTAAAAATTTTGCCCGGCGTTGCATAATTACAAATACGTTTTGCCAAGGCGCCGGCAATTTGTTTCACTAATATTTTACCGTTTGAATTTTCCAGCACGATGCTATGCCTTTCATTCAGCGTAGAAGATTTAGGATGCCAGGCAACCAAGTATTTACCTTTGTGATAATGATTATACACTACAGTTCCATCAACGGGCACGCGGTTTACATGCACATTAACGGGGCTCATGAATATGCTAACCTGTATGCGGCTGTCATGAAAATATTCTGCATCATTCACCTGTTCAATCACCACTACTTTACCATCAGCAGGCGCAACAATCTTTGTTTCCGAAGAAGTGAATTCGCGGTTTGGTATGCGAAAGAAAAAAATGATAAAGAAAAAAAATACAAAGCTTAAGAATAAGATGATGAATGCTATCCATTCAATATTATCAGCAAAAAAATAAAAAGAAAGTATGTTAATTAAAACGAGAATTAAAGCGCTTACTCCAATAATCCTGTATCCTTCACGGTGAATCGTCATAACAAAAATTAGCTGCAAATATAAATAAGTTGTAGCTGAAGCATTATTGCTTACAGAAAGAGTTTTACATACAGCCAAACAAAAACGGTAGCAAATAAAAGCGAATCAAACCTGTCCAGAAAACCACCATGGCCCGGCAATATATTGCCACTATCTTTTATGCCGGATTTACGCTTTAACGAGCTTTCAAACAAATCGCCGTAAATACCTGTTACACAAATAAGCGTTGAAATAATAAGGAGTTGTGTTACATCGGCATTTAAGAAAAAGTAACCGCAAAGTGTTATGCTTAAAACTGCTAATACAATTCCACCCAAAGTACCTTCCCATGTTTTTTTGGGTGATATACGCGTAAGTGATGTTTTGCCAAATATTGAACCTACGAGATAAGCCATTGTATCGTTTATCCAGATAGTTACAATAAGCAGCAAAGGCAAAACAAGGCCCATATCAATACCAAATAAGCTTTTAAAGAGCATGCCTTCAGAACGCAGGTCGATCAGGCAACCACAACTGAATGAGATATATAGAAGACCGCCAAGTGAAATAAGCAAAGGCTTTAAATTAAAATTGCGGCTCAATAAAATATCAATTAAGGGCAATGTAATTATACATATCAACATTAAATACCAGCCAATTTCACTCAATTGTATTTGCCCGATAGTATAAGCAGGGTTTGTCATCCACAACATAAAACCCCAGCCTGCCAATACCGCACAGCATAAATGAATAAATGAAACAGTTTTATATTCAGGTTCAATTTTTTTAAAAATGGCCTGATATTCAAACCAGCAGCCAAAATGTATTACTGAAAAAAGCAAAAGAAACGTCCAGTGATTTATTAATAAGCCGCACAGCATTACTAATACAAATACAAGAGAAGTAAGCGCCCTGGTTTTAAATGTCTGCAGGTTAAATGCCATACGTGTAATAAAAATTGAAGATAAATGAAACTGGTTTTATTTTTAAGCCATGAATTTATTAGGCAATTTAATCTGGCTTATCTGTGGTGGTTTTTTATCTGCATTGGGATATTTTGTAATGGGCTTTGTTTTTTGTATAAGCATTATCGGTATTCCGTTTGGTATTCAATGTTTCAAAATTGGCACTTTTTATAACCATTATAGGCATTCCATTTGGCAGGCAGCATTTAAAACTGGTTGAATTAACATTAATGCCCTTTGGAAAAGATATTGTTTCTGCGTAATAATTGATGCACACTTTTATGTTATCAGCAGTTGATACTTTGGGCATCTTCGTTGTGTCACTCCCTTGTGCCATATAATTTCATGGCAACTACTGTTTCACATTATAGCCTCTGACTTATTTAAAAAGTACTTAGGCATTACTTTGTGCCTTAGAGCCTTTGTGGTTAAAAAGACCGGCTTATTAAAACTATTTCTCAAAAACCAATGTTTCTGCATCAGCACCCAGATCTTTCAATGCATCAAGAATGTTTTTTGTAAATTCATCGGGGCCGCACACATAAAAATGTTTGTTGAAATCTTCGATATTTTTCTCAAGAAAAGATTTTTCGATTCGTTTATCATAATATTTAGTACCCGGCTGGCTTGTAATAACATTTATAAAATTTTCGCCCAGCATCTCTTCAAATTCTTCTTTTAAAATAATATCTGCTTCAGTTTTATTGGAGAATATCAGCATATTATTTCCAATTTCATTCTGTTCTTTTAAATGCCTTAAGATTGCAATAAATGGTGTAACGCCTGCACCACCGGCAATAAAAATACCTTCTCCTTTGTATTCAATGGCACCCCATGCACTGCTTATTTCAAATTCATCGCCAGGCTGTACAGTTTTTAACCTGTTGGTTAATCCTTCGGGGTTATTATATAATTTTATTGTGAACTCAAGAAAGTCGTCATCTGGCAAACAAGTAAAAGTAAATGGATGCTTGTTTTCTTTCCAGCCTTCTTCATTCAAACTTAGATCTACGGCCTGGCCTGGCGCAAATTCAAAACCATCCGGTTTTGTAACCCTGAAAGTTTTTACGTTGTGTGTCCGGGGAATAATTTCATTTACAACTACAATAAAAGTTTCTTCCATTGCATCAATTTAATGCCAAGTTACTTCTTAAAATAACAAAGCCATTGTATGGCTCAGTTTTCTGCTGGGTTGGTTTCCGTCAAGGCTTATCCTGCTTCAAAATAAAAAGGCCCCGCACGTTGTGCGAGGCGCTTGTTGCCCGACCTGGATTCGAACCAAGACACTCAGAACCAAAATCTGATGTACTACCCTTATACTATCGGGCAATTATGTTATTTGCTATTGCTATCTGCCGGAGCCTGGAAATTTCCTGTTGCAGGCTGTTGTTGTTGAGTACTAGCAGGAGCCTGTTGTGTTGGAACAGTTGAAGTATTTACATCCTGCAAAGAATTGTTCGCAGGGCCTGAGGCGTTGGAAATAAATAAAATGGATATTATACAAAGCACTGCAAGCGTAGAAGCAAATATCCATGTGCCTTTTTCCAACACGTCTGTAGTTTGTTTTACACCCATGAACTGGTTGTTAAAACCAGCCAGCGTACCGCTTAAACCACCACCTTTAGGGTTTTGTATCAATATTATCAATCCCAGTATCACACAAACCAATACAATAAGAATAAATAGAACAAGTGTCATTACTTAACTTTTAATTTCCGCAATTTTTGCCGCAAAGTAAGCGGATTTGGAGGGATTATTAAAACTTAATTTTTCATAAATTTCTATTGCCTGCTGCGGTTTGCCCTGTTTCATTAAAACTTCGGCCATTGTTTCCGTTATAATTTCCTCGGGCTCATTGGAATGTTCGGCAATATTTTGAACTTCTTTTTCGCCTTTAACATCATTTTGTAATTCTGTCGGGTTAGGGTTAATGCGTTTCATTTGCTTAAGCCAATCAGTAAAGCGCCTTAATTGGCTTCCTAATTTATCGTTGTTTTTTTCATCTTCCAGTTTTATACCCTGCGATTCAAAATAATCAATGCGGTGAAGAGGTGTGGTTTCTATAACCATTTGGGTTATGGGTTCTGCGGGTTTTTCAAATGACGCAGCTTGTTGCTGTAAAATACTGGTCAGTTTTTCATTGAAAATGGCATCTTCAGCAATTTCGCCTGCAGGCATTTCATCTTCAGAAAAATCTCCTTCAGCATCTGCCACGAAAGATTCATCTTTCATAACTACAGGCTGCAAGCTCGTATGCGCCGCAGGCTCAACAGGTATATTGTCTTTTTCATTTGCATTTAAACTATAATGTAAAAACAATTCATTCGGAAAATGCAAAGCTGCCTTTTGTGTCGCATGCTCATAACCTTCCTCCCCCGCATCGTATAATTTTTTTGCGAGAAGAAGATGGGCTGCACCATAATAAGGCTCATTTGCAATCAAATCCTTCAATTGTTCCGTGGTAATTTGCCCAGCGGGTATTTGAAAAAGGCCTTGTAAAATATTTTCTTCCGGTAAAGTCATCAGCATCTTATTTATGCAGTGAAAATACTATTCTCTACCAGTTTGAAAAAACATGGTTAAATATTTGGTCTGTTAACTGCTTGATTATATCATCCAGCAAAGCGCCTTCGGCCTGCTGAATTGATTTATTGGCCGGGAAATCGAAATCACGGCTTACTGAAAAATTTTCCGTTTTATTATCTACAGTATTTGTAAAAATAATATTGGCTGCAACCGTTAAGCGGTTTCCTGATGATGTTTGATTGCTGATAGCTGAAAGCGAAACATCGTACCTGCTTATATACCCGGTAATTATGTAATTAGCATCATCGCTGTTTACAAGGGTCAGCTTTGTATAACTTTGAATTCTTTGTTTCAGGTTATCAGTAAGCCTGGGGCTTAATTGCGGGTTTATGTAACGTGCTTTGTTTTCTATAAAACCAACTTTTGCTGTTTTAATTTTATTGTAGTCAACAGACACATCACGAAAAGTATAAACGCCACAGGAAGCAAGCAGTAAAAGTCCACATATCATAGTCCATAGACCATATTTTTTTAACCACCGCATTTTGACTGTTGACCGTTGACCGTTAACTATTGACCGCTTATTCATTAATATCATATTCTTTCAGCTTTCTGTATAATGTTCTTTCACTAATACCCAAATCCAGTGATGCATCTTTTCTTTTGCCACGATGTTTTTTTAATGCCTTAATTATTAATTCTTTCTCTTTATCCATAATATTCAGCGATTCCTCCACTTCCTCATGTGCATGTATCTCTTCTTTATGCGGAATAATAACCGGCTGGCCGGTAGCAGCATGAATGTTGACAGGCAAACTTGTTGCGGTAGCAGGCGTTAAAACCGGAGCAGCGTAATCATTTCCGTTCACCGGATAATCTCTTTGCAAAGATTCAGCAGTAAAATTAGCGGCTGCATTTGCCAGTGAAGGATTTTTAAGAATCTCCAAAAACATTTTTTTTAACTCCGTTACATCCTTTTTCATATCAAAGAACAGCTTATATAAAATTTCACGTTCGTTATTAAACTCGCCACCTGTATGTTGCGAAGGCGCTAATACCGGCAGACGGTTTATATTTTTTTCCGGCAAAAATCTTTGCAGGTCTGCTGCTGTTATTAATTGATTGGTGCTTAACACCGACAACTGCTCTGCAATATTCTTCAATTCCCGCACATTGCCTGCCCAGCTATAATTAATTAACATGTTTTTCGCCTCATCATCTAATTGAACAGGTGTGGTTTTATAGCGTTCCGCAAAATCCACCACAAACTTTCTGAATAGCAAACTGATATCTTCTTTTCTGTCTCTCAATGCGGGCACACGAATAGGCACGGTGCTTAGGCGATAGTATAAATCTTCGCGGAATTTGCCATTTTGTGTTGCGGTGTAAAGATCCTTGTTGGTAGCAGCGATTACCCGCACATCGGTTTTCTGCACTTTGGATGAACCTACGCGAATAAATTCTCCGGTCTCTAAAACACGCAATAAACGTGCTTGTGTGCCAAGCGGCATTTCGCCTATTTCATCTAAAAATATAGTACCTCCATTCACCGTTTCAAAATAACCCTTACGGCTATCAACAGCTCCGGTAAACGAACCTTTTTCATGACCGAATAATTCTGAATCTATAGTGCCCTCCGGTATGGCCCCGCAGTTCACTGCAATAAATGGATTATGTTTTCTTGCAGATAATGCGTGTATTATTTGAGAGAAAGATTCTTTACCTACGCCACTTTCGCCTACTATTAAAACGCTGAGGTCGGTTGCTGAAACCTGCATTGCAACCTGTATAGCGTAATTAAGTGCGGGCGAGTTTCCAATAATTCCAAACCTGTTCTTTATTGATTGTATTTCTGCCATCTTTATTCTTCTAAGCTTTTTAAAATTTGTTTTATTTCCTGCTGCAAAACAGGTAAATCATTTTGAGTGATTCTCCATAATGTTCCTTTATCAATCATATCATATTCATGAATAATAATATGACGGAGTGCAATGATGCTTTTTTGGCTTGTTACGTTTATTGATTTGTCTATTTTAGAAGCTTTCCATAACGCTTCTCCTATAATAGCCAGCCTTCTTTCTACAGCATCTGTAATTGTAATGTTTTGTATAAATTCAGTTGACGAAGCTATGTTTTGAATATGAAAATGAATTTTTGAAATGCATCAAGAATGTCAAATAAAAACTTAACAGTTTCAGCATTCATAGATCTTTATTTTTTCTTTGCTGATTCTGTTTAAAAAATATTGATTGGTGATTCTTTCTTCTGCGACCAGATCAATTTTTCGTCCCGTAATTTTTTCCAGTTCAAACATCAAATCGAAATAATCATAGTAAGGCGGCAGCAGATTTCCGTCTTTATCATTTTTAAATGTGAACAAAAAATCAAAATCGCTTTCTTTATTCAAGTCATCATTACGAACACCTGAACCAAACAGATACAAACTTTTGACCTGCATTTGTTCGCAGGTTTTTATTATGTCTGATAATTTATTTTTTATTATCTGGTTCATAGTTCATCCTTTACCACGTCACCGATCAATGTGGCCTGTGTAAAATCGTTCACCTTTACAAAAACATAATCGCCTTTTTTGTAACTATAATTTTCCTTCGGGAAAACGATAACTTTATTCTGAGAGTTTCTTCCCATCCAGTCTGAATCGCTTTTTTTACTGTTGCCTTCAATTAAAACCTTGAATGTGTTACCTACATCCTGTTTATTGCTTTTATAAGAAAGCCTGTTTTGCAACTCAACAATTTCTTTGAGCCTTCTTTTCTTTATTTCTTCCGGAATATCATCTTTATATCTTCTTGCAGCAAGTGTGCCGGGGCGCTCACTGTAAAAAAACATATAGCTCATATCGTAAGCGCTGTTTTCCATCATGCTTAGTGTGTCTGCATGATCTTCTTCCGTTTCTGTGCAAAAGCCTGCGATGATATCAGAACTAATACCGCAATCGGGAATTATTTCGCGTATGCGATTTACTTTAGATATGTACCATTCACGCGTGTAAGTGCGGTTCATTAATTGTAAAACACGCGTACTGCCGCTTTGCAAAGGCAGATGGATGTAATTACAGATGTTTTCATACTTCGCCATAGTAAGCAACACTTCGTCTGTAATATCTTTTGGATGTGAAGTACTGAAACGAACCCTTAATTCAGAACTTATCAATGCCACTTTTTCAAGCAGTTTTCCAAAAGTTACAACATCTCCATTTATTTCATCTACCCAATAATAACTATCTACGTTTTGCCCGAGCAGTGTTACTTCTTTAAAGCCTTGTTCAAATAATTGTTTTGCTTCATTGATGATCGAATGAGCATCTCGGCTACGTTCGCGGCCACGTGTAAAGGGCACCACACAAAAGCTGCACATATTATTGCAACCACGCATTATAGAAACAAAAGCTGTAACACCATTGCTGTCCAAACGCACCGGCGAAATATCCGCATACGTTTCTTCACGGCTAAGCAATACATTCACAGATTTCTGCCCGGTTTCCGCTTCTTCTACTAAAACAGGCAGTGTTCTGTAAGCATCAGGCCCAACTACGATATCAACCAGTTTTTCTTCTTCTAAAAACTTGGATTTTAGCCTTTCTGCCATGCAGCCCAGCACGCCAACGAGCATGCCTGGCTTTGCTTCTTTAATTTTTCTAAATTCTGTTAATCGTTTGCGAACGGTTTGTTCTGCTTTTTCGCGAATGGAACAAGTATTCAGTAAAACAAGGTCGGCTTCTTCATAATTGCGGGTGGCGCCAAAACCTTCGTTTTGTAAAATGGAAGCTACAATTTCACTGTCGCTGAAATTCATTTGGCAACCATAACTTTCTATATAAAATTTTTTATTATACCGGTTGATATCATTAATGAAAGGTGCGAAAGTTTCACCTTGTCTTGCTTCATCATGTACTTTAGTTGCAACCAAATCCTGCATTTATTAAAAAATTAGCTTGCAAAGATATTGATTTGAGACAGAATGGCAGCAGTGCGAAAGTTAAAGGTTAGTTGTGGGTTCTACCTAACAATTACTTGTGCTATTTGTGTTCAGCATAAATTAGTCTCACAATAAAAGGTCCAAGGTAAAAGTTAAGAGCGGAAGACGGGACTCGAACCCGCCACCTTTAGTTTGGGAAACTAATACTCTACCGGATGAGCTACTTCCGCTTGACAATTTATTGAACTACTGTTTTAATCTTCGCTTTCAGCCAACTGTCTTTAATTGGAATCATCCAATTATTTTCCAGGTCTTTTTTTGAGGTTACAACATTATTAAAAAATAATGTATCCGGCGTAATAAAATTCTTTTCTATTGCGTAGCTGAATTGTTGTCTTGGAATGATCTGCACCTTATCTTTTACAACGAACGCAAGGTTTTGCCAGTTAAACATTTCAACTCCAAATTGCTTTTCCATTTGTTGAATGATGCGCACAACACTATCAACACTACAGCCACTAACGCCGGTTGCTGTTTCATCAGCCATCAAAACTATAAACTGTCCAAAAAATAAATTCGCATAACCTTTTACCGGCGCGCCATGCGCTTTCCAGCTGGCAACAAGATCATTTAAAATGTCTTCTATTTGCAGTGTTTCACTTAAAGTAAATAAACGGCTTACCTGGTAAATCCAAACTCTCGAATTATCATTAAAATCTTCAGGCAGTAAATGTTTGTATTCAAATTTCATAGGGCAAAATTAATCTGAAAATATTCAATCAAATACTAAAAGTAAAAGACTATTGAACCTGTTGCATAATATTACTTTTTCAAACAAATTTTAAAGCTATTTTTACCGCCCTAAAATTTTCTAAAGGCTGCCAATGAAGATATTAATCGATAAGATACAGGAATTGTGCGAAGTGTACCTTAAGCAATCTCCTCAACGCATTGAGCAATTGCCGCGCAGTGGCAGCGACCGTATTTATTTTCGTGTTTTTTATAATGATAAAACTTACATCGCCACTTATAATCTTAATATACAAGAAAACAAAACGTTCATAGCTTTCAGCAATCATTTCAGACAAAAAGATCTTCCGGTTCCGGAAATTTATTTTGTAAATAATGACATAACAGCATACTTGCAGGAAGATCTTGGCACCGTTTGCCTGCTTGATATTTTGGAGAAAGAAAAACAAAATGATCATGTTTTTCATTTGTATAAAAAAAGTCTCAAACAATTAGCTCATTTGCAAATTACCGGTGATGAAGACCTGGATTATGATTTATCTCTTACAGCAAAAGAATTTGGTAAGCAAGCTATTTTAAGCGATCTCTTATATTTTAAATATTATTTCTTAGACACACTTCAATTGCCTTATGATAAGCAGGCAATGCTTGATGATTTTGATGCACTGGCTACCTATCTCACAAAAACAGAATATAAGTATTTTATGTTTCGTGATTTTCAAAGCCGCAACATAATTATTAATGATGATGTGGTACATTTTATAGATTTCCAGGGTGGCATGAAAGGCGCGTTACAGTATGATGTTGCCAGTTTATTATGGCAGGCAAAGGCAAACCTGAGCGATGAATGGAAAGAGCAATTATTGAACTATTATCTTGATGTAATTGATGGGCTACTTGTTAAACCAATTGACCGGCAGGTTTTTGTTGGTCAATACAATGGTTACGTTTTGATACGAATGTTGCAGGTGTTGGGGGCTTATGGATTCAGGGGATTGTTCGAACGCAAAGCACATTTTTTAACCAGTATTCCCATAGCGTTGAAAAACCTTAAAAAGTTTTTGGCAAATAGTCATGTTGGTATTATTACAACAGAGCTAAGCCGCATGTTAGATGCGATTACAAGTTCGGAGATCATTACCAATTTTGAACCTTTCCAGGCAGATGAAAACACGCCGCTTGTTGTTACAATAAACAGTTTTTCATACAAGAGTGGTATCCCAAAAGATGAAAGTGGTAACGGCGGAGGTTTTGTATTTGACTGCAGGGGCTTACTGAATCCCGGCAGGTTTGAGGAATTTAAAACGCTTACAGGCCAACATAAAAAGGTAATGGATTTTCTCGAGCAACGCACACGAATGAACGAATTTTTAAATGGTGTGTATGATCTTGTTGATATTTCTGTGGAGGATTATATTAAACGCAGTTTCAGCAGTCTTGCAATAAATTTTGGCTGTACCGGAGGCCAGCATCGCAGCGTATATGCCGCTGAACAAACGGCAAAACATCTCGTAACAAAATATAAAATAAAAGTGCAGTTACAGCATTTGAATGAATGTAATTGGGTAAAGGAAATTTCAACCAAACAAACCGAAACTGCATTATGAAAGCAATGCTGTTAGCAGCAGGTTTTGGTACAAGATTAAAACCTTTTACAGATCATCATCCCAAAGCATTAGCAAAGGTAAATGGCAAGTCTTTGCTGCAGCATAATATTGAATACCTGCAGCAGTTTGCTATATATAATGTGATAGTGAATGTGCATCATTTCGCAGAGCAGATCGTTCAAGCCATACAAAAAAACAAAGGTTGGGACAGCAACGTTAGTATTTCAGATGAAACAGACGCCATACTTGAAACCGGTGGCGGTTTAAGAAGAGCCGCCTGGTTTTTTAAAGATGAAGAAGATTTTGTATTGATGAATGTTGATGTGCTTACAAATATGCAGTTGAATGAAATGATCGCATTTCATAGAACTAATAAACCACTGGCAACACTGGCAACAACCAACAGAGAAACTTCCCGTTACTTTTTATTTAATAAAGACAACGTTTTGTGTGGATGGGAAAATGTGAAGACGCGTGAAGAAATAATTATTCGCCATGAAAAGGATTTAACACCAAAAGCATTTAGCGGTGTTCATATCATCAACACCAAAATATTTTCATTAATAACACAACCGGAGATTAAGTTTTCGATGGTTGATGTTTATCTTTCGCTTTGTTCAGCTAATACAATTTTATCGTTCGACCATTCACACACAAAATTTATTGACGTAGGTAAACCTGAAAGCCTGCGGCAAGCTGCAACACTTTTTAAGTAATGATTTGAAATTAGTTAAAGATTTAAACAAGACCGTTCACAGAGCTAAAATTCCTATATTTGCGGCCAATTTTTTTTAATTGATGAGTGCATTGTTCTTATAGTAAAACCTTCTTTTTTACATGGAGGTTTTTTTATTTTTAAATGTGACTCAGAGGGCGAAGCTATATATTTACATTTGAGAATCCTATGTTGATGTACAAAAAAATGACCCCGCGATTTTTAAGTATTGTTTTGATTTTTTTATTCATAGCCTGCGTGCAGAAAGTTAATGCACAGGATTTATTGCGTAATTATGATCTCAATTCCGTTAAAGTAGATAAGTTATCAGATGCTGATATTGTAAAATTCAAGCAACAACTGGATGCATCCGGGCTAACAGAATCGCAAGCCGAACAAATTGCTATCGCCAAAGGAATGCCTGTAACTGAAGTGCAAAAGCTGCGGGTGAGGCTGCAACAGTTGTCCGGGACAAAGACGAATAAAAACTTTCAAAATCCTTATAACAACAATCTTCAAAATAACCTGCCTGCTTATAGAAGTAACATGCAGGATACAGGTTTTGAGAAGCTATACAATAATGACACCCTTAATCGTAAACCGCTTATTAATCCGCGCATTTTCGGTTCCGAACTTTTTAATAATCCAACCTTAAACTTCCAGCCAAACATATCTGTTGCAACGCCCGTAAATTATGTTATCGGTCCCGGAGACCAACTCAATATATCTGTTTATGGTGTTCAGGAAACTGATATTCCGGTAACTGTTTCTCCTGAAGGCAATATCACTATTCCCAATGTGGGTCAAATGCAGGTTTCCGGTTCAACCATTGAAAATATTACATCAAAAATCACTTCATTAATGGGGCGTACCGCTTATCCAACTTTGCGTACGGGCGGTTCTAAAGTCAGCATTACAGTGGGGCAGATAAAAAGCATAAACATTACTATTATTGGCAGCAGTAAGCCTGGTAATTATACAGTGCCTTCTCTGGCCACAGCATTCAATGCATTGTTTGTAGCAGGTGGTCCTGCAGAATTTGGGAGCTTCAGAAAAATTGAATTATTAAGAAATAATAAGCTGTATAAAACAATTGACCTTTACCGGTTTCTGGTAAATGGTGATCAGAGTGATAATATTACGCTGCAAAACAATGATGTAATAAGAATTCCGGCATACAAAACAAGAGTTATAATTGATGGCTATGTAAAACGTCCCGGTATTTTTGAAATGCTGCCTAACGAAACGTTACAGGATCTTGTTGGCTATGCAGCAGGTTTTACAGACAGTGCATATACCTCATCTGTAAAAATTGTTCAGTTTACAGGAAAAGAATTAGGTGTAAAAGATGTTAGTGCAAATGCTTTTGAAACATATAAAATAAATGGTGGTGATAGTGTTATTGTCGGCAGGATATTGAAGAGGTTTGCAAACAGGATAACATTAACCGGTGCAGTTTACCGCGAGGGTATATATGAATTAAGTGAGGGAATGACATTGCGCGGCCTCATTAACAGGGCCGATGGTTTCAGGGAAGATGCCTTTATGCAACGTGCGCAGATTTTCAGGCTGAAAAATGATCTTTCCAAAGAGATGCTGTCCTTTAATCCAACCGATACTTCGCAGCAACGGTCTATATTGCTGAAACGTGAAGATTCCGTAGTTGTGAATTCTATTTTCGAACTGCGCGATCAATACTATGTATCTGTGTTGGGCGAAGTGAGAAACCCGGGTTATTATGATTACCGTGATAGTTTATCGTTAAAAGACGTTATTCTGCAGGCAGGTGGTTTTACAGATGCTGCTTTTCCGCAAAGAATTGAAGTGGCAAGGCTTATCAGGAGAGATTCACTTACTGCACAGGATGTGCGGGCAAGCACTATAATAGAAATAAAAAATATCACTGATATTTCAGCCTCACAAAATAATGTTTACCTGCAGCCTTCCGATATCGTAACAGTAAAACGTAAACCTGGCTATACTGCTTTTCAATCTGTAACCGTTTCTGGGCAGTTGCAATATCCCGGCCCCTATGTTTTAGAGAAACGGGAAGAGCGTGTAAGCGATCTTATTAAACGTGCCGGCGGCTTTACGCCGGAAGCTTATCTTGAAGGCGCTTATATAAAACGCCTGAACATTAACGATCAGCAAACCCAGGAAAAGCAACAGGTTATTGCTAATATACAAAGCCAGCTAAATGACTCCGGCAACATTGTTCAGCAAACTGTAAAAAAACAATCAGATCAACTTCCTTTAAACATAAGCACAATTCTAAGCAATCCCGGTTCAGCAGAAGATGTTGTATTAATGGCCGGCGATGAATTGATCGTGCCGAAATACAATGCACAGGTTAGAATAAGCGGAAGTGTTTTATTTCCCACACAAATACCATATAATAAGAATTACAATTTAAACGACTATATCTCTTCGGCCGGCGGCGTAACCCAAAATGGTAAAAGAAGTAAAACCTACGTAGTGTATGCAAATGGCATGGCAGCTACTACGCGAGGGTTCTTATTTTTCAAGAGTCGTCCCGATATAAAACCCGGTGCAGAAGTAATAGTACCGGAAAAAACAGAGCACCAGAAAATATCAACTGCTGAATTTATTGGCCTTGCAAGCGCTATTGCTTCACTGGCAGGGGTGGTAATAGCAATTTTACAAAATTAGATTTCCAAAGAGTTTACCGGGATTTCAACAGATGCTTATAAAGCAGATAAAACTTTATAATTGAGAGATTTTATAAGAAGCAGCGGCAGGAAAGCAAAGCTTTATATAGTAGACTTAGCCGGAAAAAAATTGGTATCTAATTTTTTTTACCTATCGCTTTTACAGGCTGCGAATGTTGTACTGCCTTTCTTAATTATTCCACACCTGGTGCAAACTATTGGTTTTGATAAGATAGGCATTGTTTATATGGCACAGTCTTTAATGACATATTTAGTTATTCTTACTGATTACGGTTTTAATTTAACAGCAACGAAATTCATATCAACCAACAGAAGCAGTAAGAGTAAACTGGAGTACATATACAATGCTGTAATTTCCACTAAGTTATTTCTCTCCTTTATTGCTTTTATAATTCTGCTGGTAGTTATCAATACCATTCCGTTGTTCAGGGAAGAAAAAACCTTGTTTTTTTACAGTTTTTCAATTGTGTTAGGCAGCACTTTCTTTCCGGTTTGGTTTTTTCAGGGAATAGAAGAAATGAAATATATATCATTAATGAATTTCATAAGCAGAATAATATTCACTGCTCTTATATTTTTGTTTGTTCACGAAAAAAATGACTACACAAAAGTGAACTTTCTTATGGGTATTGGAAGCATGATAAGCACTTTTATAGCCTTTTATATTTTAATTAAAAAATATTCTATCCGAAGCCGGTTTCGTACAAGGTATATTAAGCTTCAGCTTAATGAAGGCTGGCACATATTTGTATCTAATCTGTCTATTACGGTTTACATGTATTCGAACATCTTTTTATTGGGAATATTTGCCAGTAAGACTACGCTTGGATATTTTGGCGTGGCGGATAAATGCATCCAGGGCGTGCGGCAGATTTTAGTGGTTTTTCATCAGGCCATTTATCCTAAAGCATGTCTTGTAGCAAAGGAATCCCATGCTGCGCTTATAAGTTTTTACAAGAGAGTATTTTCCAAATTTTTGGTGTTTATCGTTCTGTGTGCCATCACTATTTTTATAATGGCGCCATTCATTACTTTAATACTTACCAAATCCAACGAACAGGAAGTTATAAACCTGCTAAGGTTAATGTGCTTTATACCGGTTATTGTTGCTTTAAATATTCCCTGTAATCAGAGCTTTATTATATATCATATAAAAAAGTCTTACACAATTATAATTGTGATTGGCACGCTCATAAATATTTTATCGAATATAATTCTTGCAAAGCATTTTAATGCTTACGGAACAGCTTCTGCCATATACATAACAGAGACATTTGTTACGGTGGGTTTGTATCTTATTTTACAATACAGTTCACAAGGAAAGTATTCATTAAGAAAATTATTTTTATTATGAATTTTTATTCAGAAAAACCAGTTATTTATTTTGACAGGGTTCGTTACGATCTGATAAAGCTTTTACCCTCAAATCCTGATAACAAAGTTTTGGAATTAGGTGCAGGTGGCGGTGACACATTGCTTGAAATTAAAACTAAAAACTTAGCAAAAGAAGTTGCCGGAATAGAATTAATGGAATTACCAGGTTCGAATCAATCGAGTAAATTAATTGACAGGTTAATAATTGCCAATGTTGAAAAAGATACTATAGATCTGCCAAATGCATATTATGATGCTATTTTAATCGGAGATGTACTTGAACACCTGGAAAACCCATGGAAAACAGTTAGTGACCTATCAAAACATTTGAAAAATGGGGGTGTATTTATTGCAAGTATTCCAAACATACGACATTTTACCGCACTTTATCATATTTATGTAAAAGGAAATTTTGGTTATAGAAAAGAAGGTTTATTTGATAAAACGCATTTACGCTTTTTTTGCAAGAAGAACATTATCCAATTATTTACAACACCCTTTTCAAAGGTTGAAAGCATTGCTTCCATTGAGGATGTGCGTAGTACTAAACTTTCCCGGAGAAAGATCTTTAACAAAATTACTTTTAACCTTTTCGAAGAATTCCTGGCATTTCAATATATAGTCGTTGCAAGGAAAATATGAATATATGTTACCGAAGATAGCGGCTTGTGTTGTTTTGTATAATCCTTCGTTTTCAGTTTTAAGTAATGTTAGGTCTTATTATGATTTTATAGACTCCTTAATTGTTATTGACAACTCTGAAAAAGAAAATTATGAGCTTAAAAGAGAATTTCAAAAGTGGGAAAAGGTTACTTATTTGTTTGCGAACAAAAATTTAGGTATTGCGAAAGCATTAAATATCGCAGCCCAAATAGCACTCCGTAAGAAATATGAATGGTTGTTAACAATGGATCAGGACAGCTATTTTAAAGATGGATGTTTCTTTTTGATGCTTTCAGGTATAAAAGAAATACTGCAACGTTATAATAAAGTAGGAATTATAGCACCGTTCCACAGCATAGCGGAAACAATTAAAAATAATTCAACAGAAGATTATAAAGTTATAAAGGCAACCATTACATCCGGCAATTTATTGAATCTGGATGCTTATAAAATTATTGGCTCATTCGAAGAAAAATTTTTTATTGATTTTGTTGATCATGAATATTGTTTAAGACTTCGAAAAAATAACTATCAAATCATTCAAAACAATAAGGTTAGCCTTGCGCACACTTTGGGGAGCTTCGAAACAAGAAAAATATTGGGTAAAAAAATTGGAATCAGCCATCATAACTATTTGAGACGATATTATATGACGCGCAATAGCCTTTATGTTAGCCAAAAATATTTTAGCTATGACTTTAGTTTTATCGCGGGTAAATTAGTTGATAATTTCATTATTAGTCCTATATATATAAGTTGCTTTGAAAACGACAAGCTTAAAAAACTTAAATCTATTGCAAAAGGAATTATTGATTTTTTTTTAGGCAGATATGGATGTATAAAGAATTGAGAATGCTTTAAAATATACATAGTATGCCTAATATTGAGCACGTTTCCATCGCACTTGCAGTTTATAACGGAGAAAAATATCTGCCTGAGTTATTAGCATCACTTGAAAAACAAACTTTAAAACCGTTTGAATTAGTTGTACTTGATGATTGCTCTTCAGATAATTCTCTTGAAATCATTCAAAACTACGCATTGTCATTTTCCAAAAAGATTTATAACAATAGCCAAAATGAAGGGCCGGTTTTTACCTTTAAAAAACTGGCTGCATTATGTTCCGGAGATTACATAGCATTTTGCGATCAGGATGATATATGGATGAGTCATAAACTGGAATGGTCGGTTTCAGAATTAAAAAAATTAAGTGGAAATATTCCGGGCTTGGTTTTTACAGACTTAAGTGTAATTAGAGAGAACGGCGAGTTATTGTATACCTCTTATTGGAAAATGAAACATATCTATCCGCATCGTCTTTCTTTTAATGATTTGCTTTATGGAAATTTTGTAATAGGATGTACAATACTGATAAATAAAAAAATGCGGGAAGAATTGACTAAAATGCCATTAAATATAGTAATGCATGATTGGTGGATTGCTTTAATAGCCTATTCAATTGGCGGTTATCGTATTATAAATGCGGCAACTGTTTTATACCGGTCACATCAAAAAAGTGTAACTGATAAGAATAAAATCAGCCTGGTAAATATTTTTATTAAACAATATAAAGAACGTTCCTCTTTTTTAAATGAAAATATTTCTCAGGCCATTGAGTTCCGAAAAGTGTATTCAACAAGATTAAATAAAAGATATAGTCATTACCTGAACAAATTTATTTCGCTTGCTGAAAGAAACATGATTTATAAAATATTTGTTCGCAATCTTAATAGTATAAAGCGCAGAATAAAGCGGTGAAAGTGAAAAACGATCAGCATTTTTAATTTTAGGTTTACAAGGTCAACTTTATGGTAAATGCTACTAACAATTTTAATTTAGTTATTAAAACCTGGTTCACGTATATATTTTCAAAATGGAAGCTCATACTAATGTTTGCAATTGGTTTTGCTATTTTGGGATATATATATGCTTCTCTAAAAAAAATAACCTATAAGAGTGATCTGACTTTTGTTTTGTCAAACGATGACAATAACAGTCTGGCGAGTTTAACCAATCAGTTCGGCATAAGTTTAGGCAACAGCAATGATGCTTTTTCGGGCGAAAATATTATTAACCTTTTTATGTCTAGGAAAATGGTACAATGGGCGTTGTTTCAAAAAATTCCCGGACGTAAAGAAAAATTACTTGATATATTCATAAAAGAAAGCGGCCTTTATGAAAAACTTTTATCAGACAACAGGTTAAAAGCTACCTTGCCTTTCCCTGATGACGGGTCTAATCTTTCTCCATTACAAGACAGCATTTTACGTGGGATTCATAACAGCATTATAAAACATGATTTAACCATTACAAGGCCAAACACCAAGCTTTCATTTTTTAAGATATCAACAGTTTATAGCAATGAACTTTTTAGTTTATATTTTACAAAATACCTGGTTGATGCAACCTCTAAATTGTACATTGACACTAAAACTGCAACAGCAAGAAAAAATTTATCGATGCTGCAGGGAGAAGCAGATAGTGTTAACCGTCTGATTATGGGCGCAATTACAGCCACCGGCGCTGCAAATGATAATATATTTAATTTAAATCCTGCATTTCAGGTTCAGAGATCACCTGTTTATACAAACCAGTTAAAAGCTACGGTAAACCAGGCGGCTTATACAGAAATTTTGAAGAACCTTGAACTGGCAAAAATTGCACTGCTTAAACAATCGCCTATATACATGGTTATTGATGAGCCGCATTTGCCTTTAGAGACTATTGGTCAAGGTAAGTTAACTTCTGCTGTTTTAGGATTTATGTTTGGTGCATCTTTAGCCATTATTTGGGTTGTTGTGAGAAAATTCATATTGAAAATAATAAATACTCCATTATCTAAATAATGCAGGTTGAGGTTAACTATATCTCGTTAAAGAGTTTTGCGAATGAGATTAAAGAATGGATAAGATATCTATACTTTAAAAGAAAATTTATTCTTATAGCTGCATTTATAGGCTTCTCTTTAGGCTTGTTAACTGCCTTTTTCCGTGAACCAACGTACAAAGGCGAATTAACTTTCGTTTTAAGTACAGAAAATACACCAGCTTCTGCCCTCTCAGCAATTGCTAATCAATTTGGCCTTAGTTTTAGTAACAGCCAGAACGCCTTTATGGGAGAAAACATCATTCAGTTATTTCAAAGCAAAAAAATGATTCAGCGCGCTTTGTTTCAAACCATACCAACAAATGGCGAACTAATCATAAATCAAATAGGTAAGTCCGGTGGCTTTTTTGAAAAATGGGGAAAAAAAACTTATCTCAGATCAAGTATACCTTTTACATTAAAAGATACAAATAGTGTTGGTACAAAAGATAGCCTGATACGCAAAATATACAATAGTGTTTTAACCTATAACCTGTCCATAATAAAAATAGAAAAACAATTAAATTTTTTCAAAATAATAGTTACTTCAAACAATGAGTATGTTTCTAATTTTTTGCCTGTTGCAATAGCAAATGTTACAGCCGGTTTTTATACGGAAATCAAATCTTCTATTGCCAGCCGCAATCTTGCAATGCTTAATCATGATGCAGATAGCATAAAAAATATTCTTAATAAACGAGTGTTTTCGTCATTGGCGGCCAACGATCCGGTTTTTAATCTTAACTCTTCAAGACAATCTGCAAGGGCAACGGCCGCCAGCCAACAGTTACAGGCTAATGTATTGCAACAGGTATATCAAACTGTCTTGCAAAATCTGGCAGCAGCGAAAGTTACTTTACAACAAGTTACGCCGGTTTATCAGGTAATTGACGAGCCGAAATTATCGCTGGATGATTCTAAACCTAATAAATTACTGGCTGCTTTTACAGGATTAATATTGGCTGCTTTTTTTTGCATGTTCTTTTTGTTAGTAATAAAAAGCTTAAAACAATGGGATTGATATGAAATATCGTATTGTATTCAGTCCCTTTCTGGCATATTGCTTTTCATTTCTTATTGTCATACCAGTATATTTTTTAGACTGGTCTTACCTGTTTCCCAAATTAACAGCAGACCTTTATCTTTTTTTTGTTATAACATTCAGCGTATCTATTCTTGGCGCTTTATTTTTTAAAAATTTGCTGAGCCTTGAATATGCCAGGCAAAATGTTGGCCCAAAAGATTCGTACATTATCTTTCTTATTATAGGTTATATAGCAGAATTTATCTACTCCAAATCTATCCCGTTAATAGACATTCTTAATAAAATTTCCTTTACCGATATTACCAGTTCTTTTGGCATTCCCTCATTTCATGTTTTATTAGTAGGATTAACTGTTTTTTTTAGCGTATTTTATTTTCATAGTTTCTTATCTCAAAAAAAAATAAAATACATATTATATTATGTGATCACAATATTGCTTACTGTATTAGTTGTAAGTAGAGTTACCCTCACTTTTATTTTCATTGCATCAGTTTATGTTTACCTAATGGCAATAGATAAAAATTTCGTTGGTAAAATAGGTAAAATCGTTATTGTAGTATTGATTTTTTTTGCAGTTTTTGGATTTATAGGAAACGTTAGAAGCAATGTTGATGTAAATGTTAATAATGTAATTTTATCTATCGGTGAAGCCAAACCAGCCTTTATTGAGTCGCCGGTTCCAAATTCATATTTCTGGGCATATTTATATATAGCATCCCCATTGGCCAATCTTCAGTTAAATGTTAATACAAAAGAAGTTCCCTTTACCTTAAACAATTTCTTTAAGTTTATTGTCGACAACTTTTTATGGGATGCAGCTAGTAAAAGAATTGATGATAAATATAAGATCTATGCTCCAACGCCAGCGCTTATCACTCCCGCATTAAATGTAGGTACAGTTTTTACACCGCCTTATACTTATTTAGGCTTTTGGGGAATGTATTTTATGTATGCCTATTTATTTTTACTGACGGTTTTATTCTTGCTTACACTTAACAGAAAAAGCAAATACTTTGTTACTTATTTAGCCTGCTTTAATACGCTAATAGTGTTATGCATTTTTAATAATATGATTACATTTACAGCCCTCAGCATTGTATTCATATTTCCTTTACTTGAAAAATTAAAGCACCTTTTTATAAAGGATTAACCTTCCAGTGCAGCAACCTGTTACTATATTATTGGCAACATACAATGGTGAAAAATATATAAATGAGCAAATCAGGAGTATTATAAATCAAACACATAAAAATTGGCGGTTATTCATCAGGGATGATGCATCAACTGACAATACACTTGCTATTGTTAAACAAATAGTGAAACAAAATAAAGACAGGATTTTTCTGGTTGAGGACAAACCCGGCAATCTTGGAAGCGCACAAAATTTTAATGCGTTAATGCCATATGCAAACAACGCTGATTATATAATGTATTGCGATCAGGATGATGTTTGGATGCAAAATAAAATTGAAATTACCCTAAACAAAATGATTGAACTGGAAAATCAACATAGGAAATCAACACCACTGCTCGTTTATACAAATTTTACTTATGTTGACGATAATTTAGATATTATTCCATCAAAAAAAAGATTCTCAGCTACAAGGTTGAATCAATTAAAGTTTAGTCATATAATAACCCAAAATCCTGCTTATGGTTGCACTATGATGTTGAATAATGCTTTGCTTAAAACAATTGCTAAAATTCCCACCGAAGCAGAAAATCATGATTATTGGACAAGTCTGGTTGCATCTGCTTTTGGAAGAATTTTTTATCTTCCTGTTTCCACAATTTTATACAGACAACATGGTAAAAATATTTCAGGCTCGCATGATAACAATCATTTTGTGAAACGATTTAAAAGAATATTCATTAATAAAATGAATGTAAAGGATGCTGACAATAAAATAAAAATGGCAATTGTTTTTAGAGAAAAATACAACGATCTGCTCGACAAAAAAACTATGCAGATAATAAACGATTTTATTCTTTTACAAAAGAAAAAATCGCTATCGTTGATAATAAAAAACTTAAAGAATGGTTTACGCCGTCAAACTTTTATGCAAACGTCTTTATTCTATATCAGTATTATTCTAACAAAAACCAAACGAGTAAATTGATAAGTCCTTTTTTAAAAAAATACGGTTTTACCGGTTCTTTGTACATGCTTATTTGTGTTATAAGAACCAAATTCACATTCAGTAATGCAAAAATTATAAGGTATCCAATTGATATCAGGGGCAAAAGCTATATACATGTTGAGAAAGGTTTTACCACTGGCCGTAGCTGCAGATTAGAGGCCTTAGCGGTAAAAAGCAATTCTCAAAAAAAATTAATGACGATAGGTAGAAATGTAGAAATTAATGACTATGTGCATATAACAGCAACTGTTGGAGTAAACATAGGAGATAATGTTTTGATAGCCAGCAAAGTTTACATTTCAGATGTTGTTCATGGCAATTACAGCAATAATGAAGTAGAAGTCTCCTCTCCGTTTACACCGCCCAGGGAAAGAACATTACATAGTTCGCCTGTTACTATAGAAGATAATGTTTGGCTAGGTGAAAACGTATGTGTTTTACCGGGAGTTACTATTGGCAAAGGAAGCATTATTGGGGCATCTTCAGTTGTAAATAAAAATATTCCTTCTAACAGTATAGCGGTTGGAGTACCCGCTATTGTTATAAAAAAGTTTAACGAGGTTACGAAGGAATGGGCAAGAGTTGACTCTAACTAATCCTAGTTATTGAAATATTTTGATAACATAATTTTTTATTTACAAACTTCCGGAGGTGGTTCAGTTTATTGGGGTGAATTAATGAAACGCTTTAACATGCATAGCGGAGTAGAATTTATTGAACCACCCACTGCTTTACCCGATAACATAATAAGAAAAAAACTAGCCTTTGAAAATATACTCCATGAAAAAAAAATTCCACTTTCAATTCTGCGATATATTCCATTAACGATTTCAATTCAGGATAATTCAATATTTCATTCTTCTTATTATCGTTATTCAGATAGCAGAGGAGTTAAGAATATAGTAACTGTGCACGATTTTATTTACGAGAGGTATTTTAAAGGGTTAAAAAAAGTAATACATCACCAACAAAAAAGAAGATGTATTAATAAATCAATTGGTATTGTTTGTATTTCTGAAAACACTAAAAAGGATTTGCTTCATTTTATCCCTTTCTCATCAAAAAAGAAAATAAAGGTAATCCCCAACGGGGTTTCTACAGAGTTTGATCGATTGCCTGAAGAAGTTTTAAAAGAATTTAAGCAGTATAGTTTATTTAAAAATTATAAGGTCATACTTTATATAGGTCATAGATCTTCTTATAAGAATTTTCAATTTGCTGTTGAAATTATTCAAGCGTTATCAGCAGAATACCATTTTGTCATAATTGGTTCGCCCCTAAACGAGAACGAAAAACATTTTCTTGATTTAAAAATCAGCAGGCGCTATTCTTGTTTTGCAAATATTAGTTTTGAAGATCTCAATAGCATATATAATCTTGCATATTGCTTGTTGTATCCGTCTTCCTACGAAGGTTTTGGAATTCCGATATTAGAGGCCTTTCGTTGCGGATGTCCTGTTGTAGCTTTAAATATATCTTCAATTCCCGAGGTTGCAGGCAATGCAGCCTTACTTATAAATGAAATTTCTGTGAAATTGTTTTCAGAAAAAATTATGAGCCTTTCAAAACATGGTTTAAGAAAAGAATTAATGTACGCAGGTTTTGAACAGGCATCTCATTTTTCCTGGGATAAATGTTTTCAGGAAATTAATAACTTTTATGATGACTTCTAATAATAACAACGTTCTAATAACGGGAGGCGCTGGATTTATAGGTTCCCGGCTTGCCAATGTTTTAACAGACAAAGGCTATAAAGTAACAGTGTTGGATAATTTGTTAAGCCAGGTTCACGGTAATGATCCTGCAAAAACATCTTTTACATTTAAGTCTTTATCAAAAGAAGTGCATTTTATACATGGTTCAGTAACAAATAAAAAAGATGTTCAGCAAGCTTTATCAGGAAAAAATATCATTGTTCATCTTGCTGCTGAAACCGGAACCGGCCAGTCAATGTATGCGGTTGAACGTTATGTTAACACAAATATTTTAGGCACAGCTTTATTGTTAGAGATAATAGCCAATACAAAAACCTGCGTAAATAAATTTGTTGTTGCTTCGTCAAGAGCTATTTATGGCGAAGGCAAATATTTTTCAACAAAATACGGTACCGTTTATCCGGAGCATCGTAACAAAGAAGATATGTTGAAGGGTAATTTTGAAGTACAATACAAAGATTCAGAATTGCTTGAATGCATGCCAACTGATGAGGAATCTAAAATACACCCATCTTCTATATATGGCATTACCAAGCAAAACCAGGAACAAATGGTAATGACAGTTTGTAAATCTGTTGGCGTAAAGTGCGCGGCTTTGCGTTACCAAAATGTATATGGGCCGGGGCAGTCTCTTAATAATCCTTATACAGGAATATTATCTATTTTCTCTACACTGATAAGGAATAATAAGCCTATAAATATTTTTGAAGATGGTAAAGAGAGCCGTGATTTCGTTTTTATTGATGATGTAGTTTCTGCAACAATTAAATCTATAGAAAGCGATAAGGCAAATGATGAAATTTTTAATGTTGGCAATGGAAAAGCCATTGATGTTTTAACAGTAGCTACAACATTATGCAAACATTATAATACTGAAGTGCCGCTAAATATATCAGGCAATTTTCGTATAGGAGATATTCGGCATAATTATGCTTGCTTAAATAAAATTGAAAAACTTTTACAGTATAAGCCCGCTTTTAGTTTTGATAAAGGCATTCAGCAATTTACAGATTGGGTATTAACACAAGAAATCCTTGAAATGGGATTGGAAAGTTCATTGACTGAAATGAAAGAAAGAGGCTTATTTAATTAATAACATGAATCTTCAAGGAAAATCAATCCTGTTCATTTCAGTCAGCTTTTTTAATTATGAGAAATATATTAAAGCTAAACTAGAAGAATTTGGTGCAAAAGTAGATTTCTACGATGAAAGACCATCAAATTCACTTTTATCTAAAGGACTCATTAGAGTCAAAAAATCTTTTCTACAAAGAAAAATAAACAACTATTATTCGGGAATATGGTCGGAAATCAAGGAAAAAAGTTATGATTTTTTTCTTTTAATAAAGGGAGAATCTATACCGGAATTCTTCATTAAAGAACTTGTTTTGCATAATAAAAATATTATAAGCATTTATTATACATATGATTCTTTTAAAAATAACCTTAATGCTAAGAAGATTCTAAAATTTTTTACTAGAAAATTTACTTTTGATAGATTGGATGCTATTAAATATGGATTGCAGTTTCGCCCTTTATTCTACGTTGACGAATATAAAAATCTGGGAACGATTCAAGAACAAACCATATATGACATAGCTTTTTTGGGAACCATGCATTCCGATCGTTACGTGATAAGTGAAAAAGTAAGAGAATGGTGCTTAAGGAAAGGATTACAATATTTTGCTTATTATTATTCACCGGGCAAATTGGTGTTATTGTTTAGAAAGTTATTTGATAGAACATCAGAAAATTTTGATTTTAATAAAGTATCTTCTACACCGCTTTCTGTACAAAATATTCTAAATATTTACTCAAAGGCAAATACAGTACTTGACATTCATCATCCAAATCAAATCGGCTTAACAATGCGTACGTTTGAGGTTTTGGCTGCTGGAAGGAAATTACTTACTACTAATGCAGATATCAAAAATTATTGGTTTTACAACCCGGAAAATATTCAAATAGTAGATAGAAAAAATATAGAGCTTGATAAAGATTTCTTCTTAATTAAATTTAAACCTATAGATACCAGGCTATTTAAGCTGATGTCTCTTGATGGTTGGGTGGAATGTTTGTTCAAACAAAATATAAGTATAGATACCTGGTTAAAAACGAAAAAATGAAAATTACACTGATTGGTGGTTCCGGCTTTATAGGTTCAAATTTAATTGGTAGGATAAAAAATAATTTTTCTGTAAATAACATTGATAAAAATCCATCAAAAGAAAACAGTTCAGTAACCGCAATTGCAGACATAAGGGATAAAAAGAGTTTAGCCGAAGCTATGCAACCATCAGAATGGGTGGTTTTATTAGCTGCGGAACACAGGGATGACGTATCTCCCATAAAATTGTATTATGATGTAAACGTTGAAGGCACTCAAAATGTGCTGAATGCGATGAAAAACAATAACATTAATAAAATAATTTTTACAAGTACTGTTGCTGTGTATGGATTGAACAAAAAAAATCCCGATGAAACTTTTGATGTTGATCCATTCAATGATTATGGCAAAAGCAAATGGCAGGCAGAAGAAGTTTTGAGAAAATGGTACAATGAAAATCCTTCAGACAGAACACTTGTTATATTAAGACCAACAGTTGTTTTCGGGCCGGGGAATCGTGGGAATGTTTATAATCTTTTAAAACAAATTGCCACAGGTAAATTTTTAAGAATTGGCAGTGGAGAAAATAAAAAGTCAATGGCGTATGTGGATAATATTACAGCATTTATAGAGCACTGCCTTGTGAATGATATAACAGGTTATCATTTGTTTAATTACGTTGACAAACCTGATTTAACAACTAATGAATTATTGCAAACAGTAGAAAATTTTATAAATAAAAAATTACCGCCAATGCGCATTCCTTACGTATTGGGTTATGCAGGCGGCTTGATGTTTGATGTTGTTTCAAAAATAACCGGCAAAAAATTTTCAATAAGTTCTGTTCGTGTAAAAAAGTTTTGCGCAACAACAGAGTTCTCGTCTGTAAATATTCAGTCAACAGGTTTTAAACAACCTTACGCTTTAAAAGACGGCATAAAAAAAACTATTGACAGTATTCAAAAAACAAATCCTGCAATGCTTTAAAACCAGCAACAACAATCTTTTAAAGTTTGCTAATACAGAAAGAAGTAATGCATTCATAGCTTTGTGCTAAAGCCAATTCAATAAAAATATACATTAGCAGTAAATCATGCATAAATCCATTCTCATCACCGGCGGTGCCGGTTTTATAGGTTCGCACGTTGTGCGGTTATTCGTAACTAAATATCCGGATTATAAAATAGTAAATCTTGATGCACTTACTTACGCGGGCAATCTCGAAAATTTAAAAGACATTGAGCATGCTCCGAATTATATGTTTGCACACGCAAATATTTTAGAGCCGGAAGTATTGCAGGAAATTTTTGAGCAGTACAATGTAACTGACGTGATTCATCTTGCGGCAGAAAGCCATGTTGACCGATCTATTCTTTCACCGATGGATTTTATTTATACCAACATTGTTGGTACGGTAAATCTTTTAAATGTTGCAAAGAATTACTGGAAAGATAATATAGAAAAACACCGCTTTCATCATGTATCAACAGATGAAGTGTATGGCACATTAGGTGATACAGGTTTTTTCACTGAAGAAACAGGTTACGCACCTAATTCTCCTTACTCAGCAAGCAAGGCATCATCCGATCATTTTGTGCGTGCTTATGGAGAAACATTTCATATTTCATATGTGATTACAAATTGCTCAAACAACTATGGACCTAATCATTTCCCTGAAAAATTAATTCCATTATTCATTAATAATATCATCAATAAAAAACCTTTACCTGTTTACGGCAAAGGAGAAAATACAAGAGATTGGTTATATGTAATTGATCATGCAAAGGCAATTGACCTTGTTTTTCACGATGGGAAAAATGGCGAACATTATAACGTTGGCGGTTTTAATGAATGGAAAAATATTGACCTTGTAAAACTGCTTTGCAAATTGATGGATGAAAAATTAAACCGCACAACAGGCGAGAGTGAACAGCTCATCACTTATGTGAAAGACAGGCCGGGCCACGATTTGCGTTATGCTATTGATGCAACAAAGATCAATAAAGAATTAGGCTGGAAACCTTCAGTAACATTTGAAGAAGGCTTAAGCAAAACCATTGATTGGTATTTGCAAAACGAAGAATGGCTGAAGCATGTTACAAGCGGCGAATACCAAAACTATTATACTGAACAATACAGCAACCGGTAATGGATTAAATTTGTGCAACAATAAAAATTTATGAATATTGAAGTTGACATAAAGGATAGGTCTCTTGAAGAAGAAGTAAGAAAAGAAATTGGACTTATACTTTATGATAAAGAAATTTATAGCCTTGGTAAAGCTGCTGACTTTGCAGGTGTATCAAAGCTGAAATTTATGGAGTTGATGAGAATGAAAAATATTCACATCAAATATTCCATTGAGGATGTAAAACAAGATCTTAACAACATCCAATATTTGATGAATGATAGGTAAGTGATACTACCCCTTTAAGCAGTCTTATTTTAATCAATCGTCTTCATATTCTCCGTGAGATTTTCCAAATTATTTTAACACCCACTGAAGTTTACAAAGAATTAAGTGAAATCCCTTATTTCAAATCTGTAATTGAGGACACTAGCAGTTGGATATTTATTGAATATGCAAACAATACCCTAAAAAAAATGAATTAATGTTACTATTGGATGAAGGAGAAAGTGCGGCTATTGTTTTGGCATTAGAAAGAAATGCGGGTCTTTTAATAGATGAAAGAAAGGGAAAACTAATAGCTGAAAATTTAGGACTTTATACTACAGGAACTATTGGCGTATTATTGCAGGCAAAAAAATCAGGCGTTTTGAAAGAGATTAAAAATGATTTATTAAACCTTAAAGATCATAATTTCTGGATGTCAGATCAGTTGGTAAAAGAAATTTTGTTACTGGCAAATGAATCATAATTAAGTAAGCATGCAAATTGAAGAAACTCCCTTAAAAGACTGTTACATCATTCGTGATACAGTTTTCGAAGACAGCCGTGGATATTTTTTTGAAAGTTTTAATGCAAAGACATTTGAATCGCTTACCGGCATAACAACGCCCTTTGTACAGGATAACCAATCCTCTTCCATACGTGGCGTATTGCGCGGCTTACACATGCAGTCTGGAGAGTACGCCCAGGCAAAACTGGTACGTGTTTTAGCAGGTAGTGTATTAGATGTTGCTGTTGACCTTAGAAAATACTCGCCAACCTTTGGTAAGGTATTCTCAATAGAACTTAGTTCGGAAAATCATAAACAATTATACATACCACGCGGTTTTGCCCATGGCTTTGTTGTATTAAGCGAACGGGCCGTTTTTTTTTATAAATGCGATAATGTTTATAACAAAGAATCAGAATTGGGCATCATGTACAACGACCCGGATCTATCTATTGATTGGCAACTACCAAAAGAAGAATTGATATTATCAGATAAAGACAAAAAAAATTTTTACCTGGCAGATATTCTGCATCGTTTATAACAAATCACATAAAATTCACCGTGGGTTGCCAATGTGAACGATGAAATAAATCTAAGTAACTGTGTGTGGCACTCACAAACGCATTACGCACAATCTTCTTAAAACGCGGCAACTCATAACACAAAATTGTATGAAAGGAATTATTCTTGCAGGCGGCTCGGGCACACGCTTATATCCAATTACAAAAGGCATCAGTAAACAAATAATGCCTGTATATGATAAACCAATGATCTATTACCCGCTTTCTGTTTTAATGCTTGCAGGCATAAAAGAAGTGCTCATTATTACAACACCTGATGATTCAGCACAGTTTCAACGTTTGTTAGGCAATGGCGAAGAACTTGGCTGCAGTTTCTCTTATGCTGTTCAGGAAAAACCAAATGGACTTGCACAGGCTTTTGTTATTGGTGAAAGTTTTATTGGTAATAATAAAGTGGCTTTAATATTAGGTGATAATATTTTTTATGGCTCAGGTTTCAGCAGGCTTGTACAATCATTCAACAATGTGGAAGGAGCAGCCATTTTTGCTTATGAAGTAAGCGATCCTGAGCGCTATGGGGTTGTTGAATTCGACGACAATTTTAAAGCATTGTCAATAGAAGAAAAACCGTTGAAGCCAAAATCGGACTACGCCGTTCCGGGTTTATATTTCTATGATAACAGTGTTATAGACATTGCAAAAAACATAAAGCCTTCTCCGCGCGGCGAATATGAAATTACAGATGTAAACAAAGTATATCTTGAACAAGGAAAATTGAATGTTGGCGTAATGAACAGAGGTGTGGCCTGGCTTGATACAGGTACATTTGACTCATTGAGTGATGCAAGCGAATTTGTAAGAGTTATTGAGAAACGCCAATCGCAAAAAATAGGTTGTATAGAAGAAGTTGCTTACAGGATGGGTTTTATTGATCACAGGCAATTATTGAAGCTGGCAGATTATTATTCCAAAAGCGGTTACGGCAAATATTTGAGAAACATCAAACTATAATTTTATACCATATTGAAATACTAAACCGGCCAAGCCGGTTTTTTTATGCCTACAAACACTGATAGAAACATATGGTGCTTACAAACCTATATTATTTAAAAAAAAGCTGCGCAATGTTGTTATACATTACGCAGCCCAATATCGATCATTTACCAGTTGCTGAACCGCAGGCCAACTGCATAAGGATAATGCTTTGCGTCTTCAAATAAAGTACTCATGCTATAACTGCCATAAACACGCACAGGCCCCATACCTATTTCAGCTACATAAGCAACCATCCAGTCATTTAGATTAAAGCTCTCATGGTTTTTCACTTTACCGCGTTCATCGCTTATCTGCTTTGTATGTGTACCAGCCCGATAACTTGCACTTATACCAGCACTAAAATTAAAGCCACGCCGATGCTGCGGAAATGGATTGATATTTATCATAAGTGGTATCGAAGCATATCCAACATATAACTTGTTCTTAGAAAAATCAATTGTATCCATCTTAACATAAGGCACGCTGTCATAGAAAGATATATTGCTGCTCCAGCGGTAATTATACATGTTCAATCCAAGGCCGTACTTTAGGTTTATAATGTGTTTGTATATATTAAGCTTTTGCATGAACAACCAGATATTTACATTGGATGTTTTGCCTGAAATAAGTTTCATGTCATTCTTATCAATACCGGGTTCGGAAAAGCCGGCAGCCTGCGCTTCTGTATAATCCGTTCTGTCATTATAGTTTGCAAAGCCAAGGTCGAAGATGAGGTAATTTGTGCTGATGAGTTTATTACTTTCTCCATGGTACGAGCTCCTGCCTGGTATATTGATAATTGTATAATCTTCACGCCTTGGCGGCAAACTATCATTATGTGTATTCCGGTCTTTATTATTTTTTATGATTATAAAATTGCCTACGAACACAGTATCTTCTTTACCTGGTTTTGATGTTGTATCTGTTTGTGCAATGGTTATTAAAGAAGACAGCATGATTATTCCTGCGAGTAATATCCGTTTCATTGTTCTTTATTTTGCTTTAGTTAATTATTGTTTTTTTGTGTCTATTTCAAAATTGGCAACCTGCAGTTTGCCATCTTCATTTGCGCTGTTTGATTTACCAAACATTCTACCGGCCTTTTTAAAGAGGTTTTTTACTTTGTCTTTATTAAGATCAAGTGAACCTATCAGCAAAGAATGGTCTTCATCATCTGTATTTATTTCTTTATAAGCAACATTATACGTTTTATAGTTCTGTTGCGCATCGTTATTCATTGGTGTTTGTAAAAGAGCCACATCATTTTGCTTTTGATCGAAAGAGTCAGGCAATTCAGCAACGATATCATTTGCTTCAGCAGGTGGCTCTTTTTGTTGCTTTACAATATTATTATAGGCTATAACATCATGCTTAATTACCGGTTCAGCGCTTTCGTTCTTTGCAATACCAGTTTCGGCGTTTTGAACCCTTGCATTAGCGCGCTTTTTTACAATTGCAGTTTCAGCAGAAGCCTTGCTTTCTTTTACGGGATTTGATTGTTCTGCAACAGTCGGTTGTTGTGTTTGCCTGCCAACTGAATCAGTTGCGGTTGCTATTTCAACTTTGTTATTTTGCAGCGGCTGTAATTTCTCAGGTGCTTTTTGTGATGGTTTATCTATAGCAATTTCTGTTGTAGAATTATTTTGTTTTTCCATCATCCATAAGCCAACCGCACACAAGCCGATAAAAATTGCTGCCGCCGCAAAACGCCATGGCTTTATATAAATTGCTCTTCTTTTCCGCGTACGATATAAATCATCTTTAGCGCCATAGCCTATTAATTCAGGTGTAAGCACAGCCTGTTTTAAAACTGTAAATTCATCCTGCAAGTTTGGATGCTTCAAAACATACATCTCAACTTCTTCACGCTTTGCCTTGCTTAATTCATTATCTATATACAGTAAAAAATATTCTTCGTAATTCGTTTCATTAATGCTTTCACCCTCTGTTCTTAATAAATTTTCCTTATTGTCAAATTCAATCTTTTCAGCATGAAGCCTGGTATTTAAAAGCATCTCCAATTCAACAGCAAGATCAGGGTTTTGCTGAACAAAATTTTCCACTTCATACTGCTGCGCTGTACCCAACTCACCATCAGTATACAATAAGAAAAATTCCTCGTAATTATTTCTGTTAATTGTTTGCATAACTACCGTTTTTAACTTACAATACATTTTCAGGTTTTACCAAATAATTGCGCAGGTTCAATCTTGCGCGGTGCAGGTAAACTTTTACCTGGCTTTCATTCAGTCCTGTTATTTGACCAATCTCCTCGTAACTGTAGCCTTCATAATCCTTTAATAATACCAAGCTTTTTTGTGTTTCATTCAGCGTATTCAATGCATCCTGCAAATTCTTTTTAAGGTTTTGTACAGGCAGCGAATATGTTTTTACCTCTGCTTTAAATTCATCTTTCAAACTAATTCTTTTTGCTTTTCTTATATGATCAATCATTTGATTGTATGCCACTGTAAACAAAAATGCCTTCGACTTCTCCACATTCACCGATTCAATGTTGCGCCATAATTTTTCAAAAGCAGTTTGCACAATATCTTTTGCGTCTTCTTCATGCCTTAAATTTTTCACAATAAAGCGAAAAACATTATCCGCATATAGGTTAACGCACTCATTGTAGTCCCGTTCGGTCATAATCGCTCTTTAAAAGCTGTAAAATTAATATTCGAAAAGCTGAATTTATAGTTATACGCATAAACGGATGAAATGTTACAACAGCCTGCTGATTTTCCATGATGAAATAAAACAGCTGTGAAAAGGCTGTTTTTTGATATTATGATACCGGCCAGGGAAAGATGGCATCACGGTTGTCACTCCCTTCTGCTGCATATTTTCATGGCAGCTACTGTTTCCTTTTCAAAGCTTTTATAAAATTTTAACCGGTTAAAAACTGCTGTTTTGTTTTATTACATTCGCGCCATGCAATTAATTGAAGTAAATAATGCAGCAACAGCTAAAGATTTCATCAAGGTGAATGTGCTGATGAATAAAAACAATCCAAATTACATACGCCTTTTGGATAATGAAGTGAAGGAAGCCTTTGACCCGGAAAAAAATAAAGCCTTCAAATACGGCGAAATAAACCGCTGGGTTTTAAAGGATCATAACAATAAACTTATTGGCCGCATTGCTGCCTTCACCAATAAAAAATACATTAATAACGGAACTGATTTTGCAACCGGCGGTATTAGTTTCTTTGATTGCATTGATGATGACAAAGCTGCAAAACTTTTATTCGATACTGCAAAAGAATGGCTGCAAAGCAAAAGCATGGAAGCAATGGATGGACCAATAAATTTTGGCGACCGCGATAAATGGTGGGGCTTAATGGTTGAAGGCTTTGACAGGGCGCCTCTTTATAACATGCCTTTTAATCCGCCCTACTATGAAAAGCTGTTTGAAAACTATGGTTTCAAAAACTATTATAACCAGTATTATTATGCAATGGGCGTAAAGGATACTATTTCGCCACGGTTTGCAGAACGCTATGCAAAATTTAAAAATAAGCCTGGTTATGAAGCAAGGCACATCAACATAAAAAATTTAGAAAAACATGCACAGGAATTTGCAACCGTTTATAATGCTGCCTGGGCGCAGCATGGCGAAGCAAAAGAAATAAGCGCAAAAGAAGTGATGAAGCTGTTTAATAAAATGAAGCTGATAATGGATGAGCGCATTATTTGGTTTGCCTATTATAAAGAAGAGCCAATTGCCATGTGGATAAACATTCCTGACCTGAATGAATATTTTAAACACTTCAATGGCAAGCTTGGATTGATTGAAAAGCTGCGTTTATTGTGGATGAAAAAAAATAATAAGTGCAGAATATTTACAGGCATTGCTTTTGGCATTGTTCCAAAATTCCAGGCATTGGGAATTGATTCTTTTATGATCTATGAAGCATCGCTGCCCATTCAAACTTTAAACTGGTACGATAAATATGAAATGGGTTGGGCCGGCGACTGGAATCCTAAAATGATCAATATTTATAAAAGTCTTGGTGCATCACAAAGCAGGCGCATGGTTACTTACCGCTATATATTTGATGAAAACAAATATGCTTTTGAAAGGCATCCGATGCTGGAATATAAATAGGAAATTATCAAGCAGGTTGTTCAGCAGGTTCTTCTATCCTTTCTTCATTCCATTCCAAAATAAAATTGTTGCGGCCTTCGCCGGTAAGAATGCTCATATAATGCAACTGCACTAATTCAAGCATGGAAAGAAACAGGAATATAGCATGAATACGGTTTTCACAGATCTCAAATACTTTTTCGAATGAAACTGTTTTTTGTTTTTGCACAAGATCAGTTACAAAATCACGGCTTCCTTCAATTGTATAGTTATAACGAACTACAGTATGAACAGGTTTATTATTGCGTTCATTCATGCGTTTTACAACACGCTCAAACGCTTTCATTAAGCGAAACAATGTTACAGTTTGTATTTCTGTACCGTCTGAAGCTTCTTCGCCAACCTGCGCCAGTTCGCGTTGCAGGTTTCCTCTTTTCATCATCAACATACGCATGGCTTCCATTTCAACCATTTGCGCTGCAGCTTCTTTGAATCTTTTGTATTCAAGAATTTTATCAACCAGTTCCTGGCGCGGATCAATTTCTTTACCTTCTGCATCCAGTTCTTTTCTTGGCAACAGCATTTTCGCCTTTATGCGCATTAAGGTTGATATGAATAGAATAAACTCACTGCTTAATTCAATATTCAGCTTTTCTTGCTGGTGTATATAATTGAGAAAGTCTTTGGTTATTTTACTAATAGGGATATTATAGATATCCAGTTCATCCCGTTCAATAAAAAATAAAAGCAGGTCAAAAGGGCCTTCAAACTGCGGTAATTTTATCTGGTAAGTTTCTGTATTCACAACTGCACTTTAAAAAATAAACTGTGTAAACCGCCGCAATGTAAACAGAGAATTGAACTCTGCGAAAGCGAGTTTTACACAGTTTATACTAATTGGAAAACGCTTATGCCTTTTTCTTCAATTCATCGCGAATTTCCATCAGCAATTGGTCTGTAGAAGATGGCCCTGCGGGTGGAAGAGCAACTTCTTCTTTCTTTGAATTATTTATTGCTTTTATAATCAGGAAAAGGATGAAAGCAATGATAATAAAGTTTATAATGGCTGATAAAAAATTGCCATATTTTACCGTGCCGAAAATAGTGAGTTCACTTAGGTTACTGAGATGGGCTGCATCCAATGCAGGCTTTAGTAATAGCGGTGTGATAACATCATCAATTAACGAACTGACAATTTTACCAAATGCGCCGCCAATAACCACAGCAATGGCCAGGTCTACAACATTGCCTTTAATGGCAAACTCTTTAAATTCTTTGAAAAATCCCATAATTGTAATTTTTGGTTAAGAATGATATGTGAATGTATAGCGTTTATTTTTTTCAGCCAACCTATTGTATTTTTTTTTCAGACCCTTGGTTTCTTTGTCATTAAATTATTCAGTTGTTGATGTAAGCCTTTTATCAGGCTTAATGCAAGTCGTATATTTTTATAAATGAATGCATGACATTTGCGCAAACTTTTTATTTGAAAACACAAACTTCCAAATGGCTGCTTTATAGTTTGCTCTGTTTAATATGGGGAAGTTCTTTTATTTTAATGAAATTAGGCTTGCAGCATTTAACCGCATGGCAGGTTGCATCAATAAGAATTTTAAGTGCGGGCTTAATGCTGTTGCCTTTTGCTTTTCAAGGATGGCGACGTGTGCCAAAAAATAAAATTGCAGTTGTAATAATATCAGGGTTGCTGGGCAATTTCTTCCCTGCGTTTTTATATTGTTTGGCCGAAATAAAAATCGACAGTTCACTTGCTTCTATATTCAATGCACTTACACCTTTATGTGCTATTATGATTGGCATTGGTTTTTTTCAGCTTATGGTAACGCGGCAAAAAATAATTGGCGTTGTAATAGGTTTTATAGGGCTTGTTTTACTCCCTTTTGCTTCAGAAGGTGAAATAAACTTTGAAAATCTTTCTTATTCATCACTGGTGTTATTAGCAACCCTTTGTTATGGAACCAATGTGCATGTGATAAGCCGCTACTTAAAAGAATTGCCATCAATGGATATAGCGTCTGTTGGTTTGAGTTGTTTTATCCTTCCGGGCATTTTGATACTTGTTTTTACAGGTTTTTTTAATTTACCACTTGGGCAAAATGGTTTCGGAGTTTCTGTGCCTGCATCTTTTTTATTAGGAGCATTGGGCACAGCAGTAGCTTCTGTTTTGTTTTATATTTTAGTGAAAAAGGCAGGTTCAATATTTGCTTCACTGGTTACGTATGGTATTCCGTTTATTGCGGTTTTATGGGGATTGATCTTTGGCGAAACCATAACTATTTTAGAAATAGGCTGCCTGTTGATAATACTGGCCGGCGTTTACATCGTAAACAGAAAGAGGTGATCATATAACCTGTCAGGCTATTAAAATAAATGGTGATGGAGGATAAATAAATAGATGTTGTGCTGTTGCCTAAAAAAGTGACTCAACTTTCGAAACAACGCACAACATCAAAACAAATCTCAACAAATTTTATACTATTTAGGGTTCAAAAAAATACAAATCGAAAAAGAAATTAAGCTCAGATAAAACATGCATCAGGTTTTTATAGTACAAACATCATTCTATAATAATTTGTTTCATCGTACCATAATCATTGCTTTTGAATTGTATAAAATATGTACCTGCGGCCAATGATTCGCGGTTAAAATTTATTTGGTGATTGCCTTTTGAAAAATTTTCATCAGCAATTATTTTCAATAATCTTCCTTTTACATCAGTAATTGTAATTGTTGTATGAGAAGCTTTACTTAATGAGAATGATACAACGGCAGATCGAATAACAGGATTGGGATTTACTGAAAAGATATTTTCTTTATTAAAAATGGCTTTACTAATTGCATCTGAAGAAAATGCCGTAGTGAAAGTTTGTTTTACAGACCAGGGAGAAGTTACCAGCTTTTGTGTACTGCAGACAGCCTTAACTTTCCATTCATACGGTGTTTCTGAAAATAAATCATGCAGTTGAATATGATTGGCTGGAGCAACAACTGTTGTCCATTCAGCTAAAGAACCGGCTATTTTATAACTAACATAATAATTTATGGCGCCGCTAACGGTATTCCATCTTAACATTGCTTCATCAGCCGTAATATTGGTTGTTCTAAGGTTTGTAGGAATATTGCAGGCTGAGCCGTCTGCATTTGTTTTTACAATCCAGTAATCGTTCAGGCCTTTACTGTCCTGTGTTTTATCGCCGCCTGTGTTTGAAGCTGAATATCCTCCAAGAATAAAACCGCCATCTTTAGTTTGTTTAAGGCCATACAAAAAATCAAATTCACTGCCACCAAAATCTGCGTCCCACTGCTTTTTGCCTTTATTATCTGTCTTCACTATCCAATAGTCCACTCCACCTTGGGTAGCTTGTGTTTTATCACCATCTGCAGGTGAACTTGAATATCCACCCAATATATAGCCGCCATCTGCGGTTTGTTCAACAGGTGTAAGGTAATCGTTGCTGCTGCCACCAAAATCCGCATCCCACTGCCGAACGCCATTTTTATCAATTTTTATAATCCAGTAATCGTTAGCGCCTTTTGTATTCTGCGTTTTATCACCGCTTTTGCCAGACCATGACCAGCCGCCCAAAATATAACCACCTTCTGTTGTTTGCCTGATTTGTGTAAGCCAGTCATCATCTTTCCCACCATAAGCAGCATCCCATGACTTAATGCCTTTTGCATTTGTTTTTACAACCCAAAAATCATATCGCCCGCGGCCGGGATCGGTTTTGTCACCGTTAACACCTGACAAGGAATAGCCGCCCATTATATAGCCGCCCTCTTTTGATTGTTGTATCGTAAATAATTCCTCAAACTTATCGCCGCCAAAATCTGCGTCCCATTGCTTTACTCCGTTACTGTCAATCTTCACAATCCAGAAATCTTTGCCGCCTTTTGTGTTCTGTGTTTTATCTCCACTGATATTTGAGAATGACGCGCCGCCAAGTATATAGCCGCCATCAGCCGTTTGTTGTAAAGAATGTAATTCATCAAAACTTGTTCCGCCAAAGTCCGCGTCCCATTGTTTTTTGCCTTTTGCATTTATTTTTACAATCCAGTAATCACTGCTTCCCTGGCTTGCCTGTGTCTTATCACCGCCAATACCGGAAAAAGAAATTCCGCCTAAAATATAACCGCCATCTTTTGTTTGCTGAAGACAGGTTAGCTGGTCAACACTGGTGCCGCCAAAACGTGCATCCCATAACTTTAGACCATTGGAATCTGTTTTCACTATCCAGTAATCACTGCTACCCTGGCTTGGCTGTGTTTTATCGCCGCTGATGCCGGACTCCGAATATCCGCCGGCGATATAACCACCGTCTTTTGTTTGTTGAACGGCTGCGAATTGCTCGTTATCGGTACCACCAAAATCAGCATCCCATTGCAGCGTGGGTGCCTGTGAGAATGTGTAAGAAAAAGAAATTAAAGTGGAGAGAACCGTAAGTGTAAATGTAGATTTCATACCGGCAGGTTTTATAGTTTAAAAATTATGATAGAGGCACTTTCAGCCAACGGAAAATTTTTAGTTTATAAAACTGAAAATGCTATAAAAAGTACAATACAAGCGTGCTACCACAGGGGATACTATCAGGCGCATTAACTTTCAAAACGATTTTTAATACCACCCGGGCTGTCTAAAAATGATTCCGGAAATTCTGTATTTACATTTTAGCCCGCAGATACCGGAGATTTAACCAAATTCATTGATTCAAAAGATATAGTTATCTGCGTTTACCTGTGCAATCTCCGGTAACATGTTATTAGTTGAATAAATTTCAGACAGCCTTTTAAAAAACTTGTTTCCTTATGCTGTATGCTTTTAGTATACCCTGGCGCTAATAATGTAATCATCATCTTAAAAAAATTTTAAAGATTTATAATTTATGCTATTAAATCATTAGAGTAATCATTAAATGATGTTCTTCGCATTATATAGCAGTAACAAGTCGTTCTTAACAAAACATTTATTATACCGGGTCAACCGACATGTGAGCCTTATTCAGAATTAACTTTTTACGCTGAGATACTGAATCATAATGTATATGTTTTAAGGCAATGAAACAGGAGATGCTATTTGTACGGCAGATAACGGTAGTGCGACGCAACCGTGCTTAATTGAAATCATTTGCGCGCAAGCAAAAAAAGATAATATCAAACCGAAGGTTTATATCTATTTTTAAACGTTTTGTACATAAGAAAACAACCTTGTAACACAAGACAAAAAAGGTTTTGTCGTTATAACAATGAACACTTAAGAAATGAAGAAATTGAAATTAGCCGCTGCATTGTTGCTTACTTGTTTTTTGTGCGCTTCTTTTCATTCGAGGCAATTGTACGACTCTCCCTATTATATTGTAATTAATAAAACGAAATATTCGCTAAGTGTTTTTGACCAGAAAGGCTGGCTTGTAACTTACCCTGTTGTTTTTGGCAGCAGCGACTTGCGCGATAAATTATATGAAGGCGACCGTAAAACGCCGGAAGGAAATTTTACAATTGCATCAAAAAGGCTTCATCCAAAATGGGACAGGATGATGCTGCTTGATTTTCCCACACCTGAAAGCTATGAGAAGTTTAATGTGCGTAAAAGCCAGGGCATTGTGCCGGCATCTGCAAAAATTGGTGGCGGTATCGGCATTCATGGCACATGGCCGCATGAAGACTTCCAGATTGATCGTTTTAGAAACTGGACGGATGGCTGCATAAGCATGCGCAATAAAGATGTTGAAGAATTGTACAATATGGTGCCGGTTGGTACAAAAGTTTTTATAAGGTTGAATTAAGAACGTGAGGTTTACGATTATTCAGACAGCCCTAAAATGATTAAAGCATAAAAGTTTTTTGCAAATAGCAACCAAACTTCCAAGTGTTACGAATGACCCTTGTGATTGACAATTGAAGGCCTACCTGTTTTATCAATAATTTTATATTTATTATTAATAAGTGAAAAGCTTTGCCATAACTTCGCGGCGCAATAAATATTGCGGCTAATTACAACAGAACAACAGGAATGCTTAGAAAATCATGGTGGAAAATATTAAGTTTCATTTTGCTTATGTACACCTGCACTATGGGTTTCCTTGTAAAAATTCCGGTACTCGACGGCCGCTTGCAACAATCCATCCGTAATTTATTCTTTCATGTGCCCATGTGGTTTTGCATGCAAACACTCTTTATTGTGTCTGTTGTTTACGCAATATTATACCTTATAAAACCCACTTCGAAAAACGATTTTTATTCACTTGAATATGCCCGCACAGGCGTTATATTCGGGTTATTGGGTTTGATTACCGGCGCTATTTGGGCTAACTATCAATGGGGCGAACCCTGGAGCGGAGATCCGAAACAAAACGGAGCTGCCATTGCGCTGCTTATTTACCTTGCCTATTTTGTATTAAGAGGTTCAGTGAACGATGAAAACAAACGCGCAAGATTAGGCGCTGTTTACAACATATTTGCATTTGCAATGTTGTTTCCTACCATCTGGATATTGCCAAGGCTGACAGAATCATTGCATCCTGGTGGTCAGGGTAGTGAAGGTAACCCGGCGCTAAACGGCTCTGACCTCGCACCCGAAATGCGCCTCGTTTTTTGGCCAGCCGTATTTGGCTGGACTTTATTAGGCGTTTGGATCACAACTTTAAGAATAAGATTACAGGTATATAAAGAAAAAATACTTTATCATGCTTAAAAAATTGATACTGTTTTTATCATTTTGTTTAATGTGTACAGGAATGTATGCGCAGCAAATGGATACTGTTACAGAAGAACCTAGTGATTTTATGAACAGTAACGGGAAAATATTTGTTGTAATGACAGTTGCGGTTGTAATTGTTTTGGGACTGTTTATTTATCTTATCAGTCTCGACAGGAAAATTTCAAAACTGGAAAAAAGAGGTTTGTAAAAAGCTAAAAATTTTTCATTTATTATATAACAAACGTTCATTAGTTTAAGTTTTAAAATATCTAACGATGGCAGACAAACACTATAACTTTTTTGAAAGTGTAACAAAGAGTTTTGATAAAGCAGCAAAATTTACCCAATGGGAAAGTGGCATTCTTGAACAGATAAAGTCCTGTAATTCGGTTTTCCGCATGAAGTTTCCCATAAAAAGGGATGATGGTTCTATTGAAGTGATCGAAGCTTACCGTGCGCAGCACTCACATCATAAAACGCCATGCAAAGGCGGCATAAGATACAGCGAAATGGTTGACCAGGATGAGGTAATGGCACTTGCCGCTTTAATGACGTATAAATGCGCTATCGTAAACGTACCGTTTGGCGGTGCAAAAGGTGGTATCAAGATCAATCCGCGTGAATACAGCGCCTGGGAGCTACAAAAAATAACCCGCCGATATACTTCAGAACTGGTAAAAAAAGATTTCATCGGCCCCGGTACCGATGTGCCTGCGCCGGATTATGGAACCGGCGAAAGAGAAATGGCCTGGATACTTGACACCTATATGGCTATGCATCCGGGCGAAGTTGATGCCATGGGCTGTGTAACAGGGAAACCTGTTGCGCAGGGTGGCGTAAGAGGTAGAAAGGAGGCAACCGGGCTAGGTGTTTTTTATGGCATAAGAGAAGTTTGTTCAATGCCGGATATTATGGGAAGACTTGGTTTAAATACAGGCATTGAAGGGAAACGTGTTGTGGTGCAGGGCCTGGGAAATGTAGGCTATCATACCGCAAAATTTTTCAGGGAGCACGGCGCCAAAGTAATTGCGATTGCTGAGTTTGAAGGCGCTATTTTCAGTGAAACCGGTTTAAACGAAGAAGAGGTTTTCATACACAGGAAAAACAATAAATCTATCCTAAACTTCCCTGGTTCAACCAATTTAAGTTCAAGCAATGATGCGCTCGAATTGGAATGTGATATTTTGATTCCCGCTGCATTGGAGAATGTTATCAATAAGGATAATGCGGCAAGAATTAAAGCGAAAATGATCGGCGAAGCTGCAAATGGACCATTAACACCCGAAGCTGATGATATACTGGTAAAAAAAGGAACATTGGTTATTCCTGATATGTATTTAAACGCAGGTGGTGTTACCGTTTCTTATTTTGAATGGCTTAAAAATCTGAGCCATGTACGTTACGGCAGAATGGAAAAACGTTTTACTGAAAATCTTAACAAACATATTCTGGGGCAGATGGAGGAACTTACGGGCAAAATTGTTGACAACAGGGAGAGAATGCTGATAGAACATGGCCCGGATGAAGTTGATCTTGTTTACAGCGGCCTTGAACAAACAATGATTGAGGCTACACGTGAAATAATGGCATGCTGGAAGGCAAATAAAAATATTCCTGATATGCGTACTGCCGCGTATGTTGTTGCCATTGATAAAGTGGGAACCAGTTACGCCGAATTGGGTATCTTCCCATAACGCTGCATACTAAATAATTCCTAAAAACCAGTTTTTTTTAAATCGGTTTTTTTAGTCATAAAAGAATGGTTTAATATTGCACACCAAAACCCAACGGGTCTCACCTGAGAACTATTCATTTATGAAAGCTTTATTTCGCAGTATTAATATCAACTACAATAACAAGAAACATGTACCTGCTTTGGATGGTGTTCGGGGAGCCGGCATTATTTGCGTAATAGCTTATCATTATTTTCTTCTTCCTTACGCTGCCTGGTTTTCGATGGAATCGTTTTTTGTGCTGTCTGGCTTTCTCATTTCAGGAATACTGCTTGATACAAAAGACAATAAAGGTTATTTTAAGAATTACCTGGCACGCAGAACGCTCAGAATATTGCCTTTGTATTACGGCACTTTGATCGTTGGTTTTCTTATTGTGCCCCTATTTGTGAGCCAGACGGGTTTGGCGCCTTATTCTATTTATTATCAAAACCAGGGTTATTTCTGGGGATATATTCAAAACTGGTTTTTGATGAAACATGAAGCCGGTTTAAAGGGTGCCGGCCGCATAATGCTGCACTTATGGTCCCTGGCCATCGAAGAACAGTTTTATATTGTTCTTTCCAGCACATTGGGATCCTAAGCTTAGAATTCCACGTGGACAAGTTGTCGCG
>JADMIO011107702.1_pt1 | contig 83175 bp, 74 predicted proteins | sample 8958161 | NCBI WGS metagenome assembly JADMIO01 (sample SAMN16585339, study PRJNA669376) | soil metagenome | isolation source: Crop rotation soil | place: USA: Cullars Rotation, Alabama | collected 2011
GCCGCGACTTCAAGTCACGTGAATTCCAAGCTTCGGATCCCACTGTGCTGGAAAGAGCTGCCGCCGGCGAACACCACGATCAGCAGCAGGGCGAACAGGAAGGAGGGGATGGCATTCGCCACGATCAGGACGGCCGAGGTCGATATGTCCATCCGCGAGCCGTCGCGCACCGCCTTGGCGACGCCGAGGGGAATCGACACCAGGTAGGTGAGCAGGGTGGCCCACAGGCCGAGCGACAGCGACACCGGCAGCTTGTCCAGAACCAGGTCGACGACCCGACGGTTGCGGAAGAAGCTCTCGCCGAAGTCGAAGACGAGATAGCTCTTCATCATCAGGAAGAAGCGCTCGCCGATCGGCTTGTCGAAGCCGTACATGCGCTCGATGCGCTGGACCAGCTCCTTTGGCAGGCCGCGCGCGCCGCGATAGGCGCCGGCACCCTGCTCCTGGCCGCCCTGGCGCATCAGCTCGCCGCCCGAGGCGCTGCCGGAGAAGCGCTCGGTCGCGCCGACGGCGGTGCCCTCGATGCGGGCGATCATCTGCTCGACCGGGCCGCCGGGGGCGGCCTGCACGATGAAGAAGTTCAGCACCATGATGCCGAACAGGGTCGGCACCACCAGCATCAGCCGGCGCAGGATGTAGGCGAGCATCTAGTGCGCGACGGTCACTGGGTCTGCTTGCCTTGCAGGGCGCGTTCCTTGGCCTCGTCGAGCCACCAGGTGTCGAAGGCGAGCGGCGAATACTTGGCCGTCTTCTCCGGCCGCGAGAAGCGATTCCAGTAGGCGACCAGCTCCTTGCCCGAGCGGAACTGCGGGATCACGAACTGCTGCCATTGCAGCACGCGGTCGAGGCAGCGCGTGCGGATCACCAGGCTGTCGCGGTCGGGAGCGGCGATCACCAGCTCGATCAGCTGGTCGACGGCCGGGTCCTTCAGTCCCATCGAGTTCCGGCCGCCCGGCCGGTCGGCCGCCTGGCTGCTCCAGAAGTCGCGCTGCTCGTTGCCGGGCGAGATCGACTGGCCCCACAGGCCGATGATCATGTCGTAGTCGTAGCCGTCGGTGCGGCGGCGATACTGCGAGGTGTCGACGGTGCGCACGCTCATGTCGACGCCGAGGCGCTCGAGGTTCTGCTTGACCGGCAGCGACACGCGCTCGAAGGCAGCGTCATCCAGCAGCAGCTCGAAGGTGAGCTTTTTGCCGTTCTTGTCGGTCATCTTGCCGTCCTTGATCTCCCAGCCGGCCTGCTTGAGCAGGCCGATCGCCTGGCGCTGCTGATCGCGGATGTTGCCCGAGCCGTCGGTCTTGGGCGGGTTGTACTCGGTGGTGAAGACCTCGTCGGGTATCTTGCCTTTCAGCGGCCCGAGGATCTTGAGCTCCTCGGGCGAGGGCAGGCCCTTGGCCTCGAGCTCGGAGTTGCCGAAGAACGAGCGGGTACGGGTGTAGAAGCCGTAGCTCAGGTTCTTGTTCTGCCATTCGAAGTCGTACATCAGGCCGATCGCCTCGCGCACTCGGCGATCCTTGAACAGCTCGCGCCTGAGGTTGAACACGAAGCCCTGCATCGGCTGCGGCATCTCGTTGGGCAGCTCGTCGCGCTTGATGCGGCCCTCCTTGACCGCCGGGACGTCGTAGCGCGTCACCCAGTTGCGGGCGGAATTCTCGCGCCGGATATCGGTGTCGCCGGCCTTGAAGGCCTCGAAGGTGACCTCGGCGTCGCGATAGTATTCGTAGCGCAGGGTCTCGAAGTTGATGCGGCCGCGGTTCATCCAGAGATCCTTGGCCCACCAGTCCGGCACCCGGCGATAGGTGATCGAGCGGCCGACGTCGAAGCTGTCGACCTTGTAGGCGCCGCTCGACATCGCGACCTCGAGCGAGGACTTCTCGAAGTCGCGGCTCGCCCACCACTTGGAGGGCAGGATGGGCAGTTCGCTGATGATCAGCGGCAGCTCGCGGTTCTCGTTGTTGCGGAAGGTGAACAGCACCTTGCGCTCGCCGGTCTTCTCCGCCTTCAGCACGTCGGCATAGTAGGAGGCGTACAGCGGCGGGCCCTTGGCCTTGAGCGTCTCGAGGCTCCAGATCACGTCGTCGACGGTGATCGGCGAGCCGTCGAGCCACCTGGCCTGCGGCCGGAGCGTGAAGGCGGTCCACGAGCGGTCTTCCGGCACCTCGATGGTCTCGGCGATCAGGCCGTAGACGCTGAAGGCCTCGTCGCGCGAATGCCAGCACAGCGTCTCCCAGAGCTGGCTGACGCTGGCCGCCGGCACGCCCTTGAGGACGAAGGGATGCAGCGAATCGTAGGTGCCCTGGGTGCCGAAGCGGACATTGCCGCCCTTGGGGGCGTTGACGTTGACGTAGTCGAGGTGCTGCGGCGGCTCGGGATACTTGGGCTCGCCGTGCATGGCGAAGCCATGGCCGACATGGACCTTGGACGAACTCTGCGCCTTGACGATGGCCGGAGCTGCGACCCACAGGGCGGTTCCCGCCAGAAGTTTGCGCCGTCCGATCGCCATGCCATGTGCTCCCAAAGGCGGCCCCCCTTCGTATATAGCGCGGGGAAGTTGGGCCGCACTATGGCTGCAATCTCACATCGGTGTCAGGGAGCTCAATCGGCCTTGAAGCCCGAGGCGCGGATCGGCGGCCCCCATTTGTCGTAATCGGCACGGAGAATGCGCGCCATGTCGGCCGGGCCGCGGCCGGTCACCTCGAGGCCGAGCGGCTCCAGCTTCTGCCGGACATCGGGCTGGCGCACCGCCTCGATCGCGGCTTGGGCGAGCTTGTCGACGGCCGCCGGCGGTGTGCCGGCCGGCGCGAACAGGCCGTACCAGGCCGAGCCCTCGATGTCGTAGCCGCTCTCCCGGAAGGTCGGCACGTCGGGATATTGCGCGAGGCGCCGGGCGCTCGAGACGGCGAGCATGCCGCCCTTGCCGCCCTGCACCAGCGTGCCCCAGTCGGCGACGGTGAGCACGGCAGCCGGGATCTCGCCCGACATCATCGCCTGCATGACGGCGGCGGTGCCCTTGTAGGGGACGTGGGTGAGCTGCAGGCCCGCCGCCTTGGCGAACATCAGGCCGAAGAAGTGCGGCAGGCTGCCGGCCGCGGCCGAGGCGAAGTTGGCGTAGGCGCCGCCGCTCTTGGCCAGCGCCGCGTACTCGGGGAGGGTCTTGGCCGGCACGGCCGCGCCGACACCGAGGGCGAGATAGAAGGTCGCCAGCTCGGCCACCGGCACGTAGTCCTTGAACGGATCGTAGTCGAGCTTGGTGTAGGAGTGCGGGAACGCCACCATGTTGGCGAGCGGCGTCATCAGCAGCGTGTTGCCGTCGGGCGCCGCCGACTTGACCGCCAGGGCGGCGACGATGCCGACCGCGCCCGGCTTGTTCTCGACGACGACCGGGCGGCCGAGCGAAGTCCGCATCTTGTCGGCAATCAGCCGGGTCAGCGTGTCGCTGCTGGCCCCCGGCGGGAAGCCCAGCACGAGCCGCAGGGGCGGTTCGTCGGCGCGAGCGGCGCCGGCGATGGCAAGAGTGCTGGCGAGAGCAGCCCGGCGGCTCAGTCGTCTCATCGCCAAAAGCTAGGGTCTGCCCGCGAAATTGTCACTCGACGCGAAATTGACTTGGGCGCCGGCCGGCCGCACTTTCGGACCATGGCCGACACCATCAATTTCGCGCCCGAGTTCGATGCGCCGATCGACTACATGCGGCGCACGCGCGAGTACTACCTGAAGCTGGGCTACGACAACCCCTATCGCTGGGCACACTATGTCGATGCGCCGTTCACGCCGCTCAAGAAGCCGCTGAAGGACAGCACGCTGGCGCTGATCACGACCGCGGCGCCCTACCAGCCCGACAAGGGCGACCAGGGACCGGGCGCGCTCTACAACGCAGGGGCCAAGTTCTATTCCGTCTATTCCGGCGACACCGCGCACGACCACGACACGCGGATCAGCCATATCGGCTACGACCGCAAGCACACCACGGCCAAGGACTCCAACACCTGGTTCCCGCTGCCGCTGATGCGCGAGTTCGCGGGCCAGGGCCGCTTCAAGCTCGCTGCGCGATTCCACGGCGCGCCGACCAACCGCAGCCAGCGGGTGACGCTCGAGACCGACGCGCCGGAGATCCTGGCGCGTTGTCGGCAGGACCAGGTCGATGCCGCGCTGCTCGTCCCGACTTGACCCGTCTGCCACCAGACCGTGAGTCTGGTCGCCCGATATCTGGAACGGAACGGCATCCCGACCATCGTGATGGGAGCCGCCAAGGACATCGTCGAATGGGCGGGCGTGCCGCGCTTCCTGTTCAGCGACTTCCCGCTCGGCAACTCGGCGGGCAAGCCGCACGAGCCGGACACGCAGCGCTTCACCCTCGATCTCGCGCTCAAGGTGCTGGAGAGCGCGATCGGCCCGCGCACCACGGTGCAGTCGCCGCTGCGCTGGAACGACGACGGCGACTGGAAGAACGACTACAACAACCTCGATCGCATGCCGGCCGAGGAAGTCGCCAAGCGCCGCGCCGAGTTCGACAAGGTGAAGCAGACCGCGCTGGAGCAGCGCAAGAAGGCGGGCGTCGCCTAGGATTGGAGTCATGAGCAAGCCTTTTGCCGGCGTGAAGGTCCTCGACTTCACGCGTGTCCTCGCGGGTCCCTACGCCTCCTACCAGCTCGCCCTGCTCGGCGCCGACGTGATCAAGATCGAATCCCGCGAAGGCGACGACATGCGTTACGGCAACCGCGCCAACGACTGGGAGAAGCGCGGGCTCGCCGCCCCCTGGGTCGCGGTCAACGGCAACAAGCGCTCGATCACCATGGACCTCAAGCAGCCCAAGGCGCTCGAGGTGATCAAGCGGCTGGTGCCCAAGGTCGACGTGGTGATGGAGAACTTCCGTCCCGGTGTCATGGACAAGCTCGGCCTCGGCTACGAGACGCTGAAGGCGATCAATCCGCGTTTGATCTACGCCGCGGTCTCGGGCTTCGGCCAGGTCGGCCCGGACAAGGCGACGGCGGCGTTCGACGGCATGATCCAGGCGATGTCGGGCCTGATGTCGATCACCGGCTTCCCGAGCAACGGGCCGACGCGCGTGGGCTTCGCCGGCGCCGACGTGATGTCGGGTTTCACCGCGGCGTTCGGCGTCGCCTCGGCGCTCTACCAGCGCACCCATACCGGCAAGGGCCAACTCGTCGATGTCGCGATGATCGACGCGGTGACGGGCTTCCTCGCCCAGCAGTTCACCGAGCACCTGATGACCGGCCGCGTGCACGATCAGGCGCAGAACCTCTCGGTGACGCGCAAGCCGACCGGCAACCTGTTCAAGACCAAGGACGGCTGGATGGTGCTGGCGGTGATGACCGACCCGCAATACCAGCGCCTGATGAAGCAGCTCGGCCGCGAGGACGCGCTGCCCGATCCGAAGTTCAAGGACTGGCCGACCCGCATCGCCAACAACACCGCGCTGCACGAGATCGTCGAGCAGGCGATGACGCAGCGCACCTCGGCGGAGTGGGCCGACATCTTCGCGAAGAACGACATCCCGGCCGGCCGCGTGCTCAGCATTCCGGAGACGGTCAAGCTCGACCACTATGGCCGTCGCACGATCCTGCAGACGGTCGAGACCGAGCACGGCCCGATCACGGTCGTGGGTTCGGGTTTCCGCATGGAGCACGACGGCGGCTCGATCGATCGGCCGCCGGCCAAGCTCGGTGAGCACACCGACGAGGTGCTGGGCGAGGCGGGCTATTCCGCTGCCGAGATTGCCGAGATGCGCGCCACAAAGGTCGTGTGAAGAAGATCGCGGCTCTCGTCCTGGCCGGGCTGGCCTCGACGCTGGCACCTGCCTGCTTTGCCCAAGAGTCGATCGATCCCGAGCTGTTCTGTCGGACGGCCGGCAAGAACCAGTCGATCTATCAGGAATTGCTGCTGGTCAAGGCCGCGGCACAGGCTGGTGCGACAGCTGGGGCCGTCGCCTGCAGCTGGACGTTCAGTCGCTCGGCAGGCGCCGATGTTCTCGTCACGCTCGACAGCAAGGTCCTCAAATCGACGCTGGTCGCGCGGCAGACAATTCTCATGGCGCGTTTGCCGGAGAATCACCGCGGCAAGAGCGTCGAGCCGCTGCCACGGATGGGTGACGATGGCCTGAGCCGTGCCACGAAGGAGAATGGCGCGCTCACGCTCTTCGAGATCGAAGCGGTGAAGGGCCAGCGTCACTTCTTGCTGACCGTGCGCACGCGCGACGGCTCCGAAATCAACTACCGGATAGCCGACGCCAGCATCAGCTTCCTCGGTATCGGCCTCGCGGCTCTCCAGAGGCTCTAGGCTAGTTGCGCGGCGGCGGCGGTGCTGGTACCGGAGCCGGCGGTGCTGCCGCGGGCGGCGGCGCGGCCTTGGCCTTGGCTTCGGCGGCGTTCAGTTCGGCGCGGACCTCGACCACGGCCGACGCCTTGGCGTCGATCTTTTCCGCTTCCGCGACTTCTCTTTCGGCGGCGGCGAAATCGAGGCGTTTGATGGCGTCGCGCGCGGCCGCGACGCGCTGCGACAGTTGCGGAGTGGGCAGCGCCACGGCTGCCGCGGGAGGCGCGGCCGGCGGTGGCGGAGCGGCCTGCCGATTGGGCGCTGCCGGAGGCGGCGCGGCCGGCGAACCCTGCGGCGGCATGGGGGCGTTGCCGGTCTGCGCCGGCGTCGCGCGGCGGGCGTCGGCCAGGCGACGGGAGAGATCGGCCCAGCCGGTGTAGGAAGGATAGCGCTTGGTGCCGTCGGCGATCAGGCGATCGGCGTCGGCATATTGCTTGCGCGCGATGGCGGCATCGACCGAGGCGGCGACGGCGCGGATCTCGGCATCCTGGCGGGCATGGTCGGCCTTGGCGCGCTCGAGCTCGGCGCGGGCGATGGCGATCTCGGGCAGGTTGGCCGAGATGGCGTGGGCGTCGTTCAGCGCCTTGTCGGCGGCGGCGAAGTTGCCCTGCGTCGTGCTGCGCCGTGCCGTGGCCACCAGGTCGAGTGCCCGCGCATTCTGCGTGCGCAGCTCGTTGGCCTGACGGTCGTCGCCGCGGCGGGCACTGGCGCTGCGGTTCTGGAGGTCGGCCCAGCCGGCATAGGAGCCGTAGCGGCGCCGGCCATCTTCGATGGCGCGATCGGCGTCATCGAACTGCTTGCGCTGGAAGGCGGCGTCGATGGCGGCCAGGATGAAGCGCAGGTCGTCCTGCTGCTTTTCCGCGGCGATGCGGCGGCGGCTGAGATCGGCCCGTGCCTGCCCGATCTCGGGGAAGCCCGGCGCCGCGCGGTCGGCGAGCGCCAGTTGCCGCTCGGCCTCGACGAAGTCGTTGCGGTCCATCGCCTGCCGGGCCCGGGCGATGTCGGCGCGTGCCTCGTTGACCCGCGCCTGGTACGGCCCGGCCGCGCGCATCTGGGCGAGGCGGTTGGCGCGCGCACGATAGTCGTCGTCCTGGTTGAAGCGCTGGGCGTACTCGGCGAGCAGACGCTCGGCCTCCCAGAGCTGCTCCGACGCGAGGGCCTGGTCGATCGCGGCGGCGTACTGGTAGCGCTCGCGATAGCGCTGGCCGCGCTCGGTGCGCAGCGAGGCGATCTCGGCGCGCGCTCGCGCGGTCTCGGCGAAGCCTGGAACCTGCTTGTCGGCGTCCTGCAGCATCTCCTCGGCATGGGCGAAGTCGCCGACCTGGGCGAAGCGCCGCGCTTCGGCGATCAGGCGACGGGCCTCGGCCTGGCGCAACTGGGCCTCGCGGTCGGCGCGGGCCTTGGCGAGCTTCTGCTGCAGCGGCGGCCAGGAGGGCGAGCCGGCATAGCGGCGCGTTGCGTCGGCCAGCAGGCGATCGGCGCTGGCGAAGTCGCCGGCCATGATGGCCCGATCGATGGAGGCGGAGAGCGCGTTACGGTCGGCATCGGAGGTCGTTGGTGCGGCCGCGGGCGCCGCTACGGGTGCCGGCGGGGCTGCCGCGGCCGGGAAATCGGACAGCACGAACCTGGTCTTCTCGCAGGCCAGCTGGTCGCTCACGCCTTCCTCGGGCTGGGCGCACGACAGGACGGCGCCCGACTTGTCGCGCAGCCACGCCACCATGCGGCCCTCGCTGCGGCCGCTGCCCATGTAGGACAGGTAGGATTCGGCATCGCGTGTCAGCGGCAGCTCGGAGCAGTCGTTGTCGGTGCACCACAGAAGCTGGGCGCGGCCGTTGCGGGCATCGACCTGGCGCAGCAGCGCAGTGCGCGTCAGCACACGGTCGCCCTGCTTGACCTGGAAAGTGCCAAGGGGGCTGGTGTCGCCGACGGTCGAATCGAGCTTGCTGCAGCGCTCCTCGGTGCAGGCCAGGGCGACTTCCTTGCCCTTCTCGAAATTGGCCTGCTTGTACGACAGGAAGTAGCGCGGGCCGGCGAAGCCCAGCGGCTCGATGATCGCCTGCGCCAGGTCCTTGTCGGCGACGCCGTCGATCTTGATGGGCTTGCAGAACGTGTCGCCGCGGCAGATCCACGGCATGCCGCTCAGGCGAAAGACGTACTTGGTGTCGGCCTGGTCGAACAGGAGGGGCGCATAGCCGTCGGGCGGGTAGGCCTGCGCCTGGGAGGGGGCGCTGAAGCCGAGCGTGACCGCGGCGATCGCGACGGCCAGCAGTGGCTGACGGGGTTCCACTGGCTACTTCTTTTCGGTCTTGGGCAGCTCGATCTTGACGTCGACCGTCTTGCTGGCCTGGCTGGGCGCCGGTGCAAAGCCGCCGAACATGAAGAAGGCGCCGGCCGCCACCACGACGCAGAGCGCGCCGACGATGAAATAGAGACCGCCGTTGCCGCCGCCGTTACCGCTGCCGTCAGCCATGGTCGTCTCCCTGGATTGTCCTTGATTGTCCTCCCCCAAACGCAGGGTCCGTGAAGTGGTTCCCTTGCCGGCCAAACCTCGCTAGTGTTGGCGCGTCCAAGGGGTGCCCCGACAGGGGGCTGAGATACCGACAGGCTTTGCCAGCGCGGTGACCCTTTGAACCTGATCCGGGTCATGCCGGCGAAGGGACAGGATGCCTCCTTTGCACGACAACACCGGGTCTCCTTTTGTCGCTCTAGCCACGGGAGATCCTCGTCATGGACACCATCATTCCAACCCCCAAGGTCACCACCGGCCCGCTGCCGGCGTCGCAGAAGATCTACGTCACGCCTGATTCGGCGCCCGACGTCAGCGTGCCCCTGCGCGAGATCACGCTGAGCTCGCCCGCCGAGCCCAAGGTCCGGGTCTACGACACGACCGGCCCCTACACCGATCCGACGATCGCGATCGACGTCCGCAAGGGCCTGGCGCAGACCCGGCGCGGCTGGGTGCTGGGCCGCGGCGGCGTCGAGGAATATGTCGGCCGGCCGATCCAGCCGATCGACAACGGCAACGTGAAGGCCGCGGCGCTGATGCCGTTCCCCAACACGCGCAAGCCGTTGCGCGGCTTCGATGGCCACAAGATCACGCAATACGAATGGGCCAAGGCCGGCGTGATCACCAAGGAGATGGTCTACGTCGCCGAGCGCGAGAATCTCGGCCGCAAGGTCGCGCACGACCTCGCGAGGGAGCGGCTGGCCGACGGCGAGAGCTTCGGCGCGGCGCTGCCCGAGTTCATCACGCCCGAGTTCGTGCGCAACGAGATCGCGCTCGGCCGCGCCATCATCCCGGCCAACATCAACCACACCGAGCTCGAGCCGATGATCATCGGCCGCAATTTCCTGGTGAAGATCAACGCCAACATCGGCAACTCAGCGGTCACCTCCTCGATGGAGGAGGAGGTCGAGAAGATGGTGTGGGCGATCCGCTGGGGCGCCGACACGGTCATGGACCTCTCGACCGGCCGCAACATCCACGACACCCGCGAATGGATCGTGCGCAACGCGCCGGTGCCGATCGGCACGGTGCCGATCTACCAGGCGCTGGAGAAGGTCGGCGGCGATCCCACCAAGCTCTCCTGGGAGGTCTTCCGCGACACCCTGATCGAGCAGGCCGAGCAGGGCGTCGACTACTTCACCATCCATGCCGGCGTGCGCCTCGCGCACGTGCCGCTGACCGCCAGCCGCGTCACCGGCATCGTCAGCCGCGGCGGCTCGATGATGGCGCAATGGTGCCTGACCGAGCATCGCGAGAGCTTCCTCTATGAGCACTTCGGCGACATTTGCGACATCATGCGCAAGTACGACGTGTCGTTCTCGCTGGGCGACGGCCTCAGGCCCGGCTGCAACGCCGATGCCAACGACGCGGCGCAGTTCGCCGAGCTGACGACTCTCGGCGAGCTCACCAAGGTCGCCTGGGACAAGGGCTGCCAGGTCATGATCGAGGGCCCCGGCCACGTGCCGATGCACAAGATCAAGGCCAACATGGACAAGCAGCTCCGCGAATGCGGCGAGGCGCCGTTCTATACGCTCGGGCCGCTCGTCACCGACATCGCGCCGGGCTACGACCACATCACCTCGGGCATCGGCGCCGCCATGATCGGCTGGTTCGGCACGGCGATGCTCTGCTACGTGACGCCCAAGGAGCATCTCGGGCTGCCGGATCGCGACGACGTCAAGGTCGGCGTCATCACCTACAAGATCGCGGCCCATGCCGCCGACCTCGCCAAGGGCCATCCCGCGGCGCGGCTGCGCGACGATGCGCTCTCCAAGGCGCGCTTCGACTTCCGCTGGATCGATCAGTTCAATCTGTCGCTCGATCCCGCGACGGCGGAGAAGTTCCACGACGAAACTCTCCCGAAGGACGCGCACAAGACGGCGCACTTCTGCTCGATGTGCGGGCCGAAGTTCTGCTCCATGCGGATCACCCAGGACATCCGCGACTACGCCAAGAAGGGCATGGAGGAGATGAGTGCCAAGTTCAAAGCCGGCGGCAACGAGCTGTACGTCGTGCCGGACAAGGCTGCGGACTGAAGTCCCGAGCGTCCCAGGAGTCCCAGCCGTCCCAGACCGTCCCAGGTGGGGGGTGGGTGAAATTCTGGGACTCCGGGGCGGCTAGCGCCGGGTGCCGCCCCGGAACTGGACCTCGTAGTTCAGGATCAGGCGGTATTCGCTGCTCGCGCTGGGCTGGCCGTTCAGGTTCTCCTGGACCAGGCCGGCTCGGGCGCGCAGCGCCAGCGGCTTCAGCCAGTCGGGCCAGCTCTCGGCGGTGAACCGGTATTCGAGGTCGAGATCGAATTCGTTGTTCTGCGTCAGGTGGGCGTGGGTGTCGGAATCGACCGCGCCGCTGCCGAAGGTGCCGCTGCCGCGGAAGGTCAGGCCGTGGATGCCGAGGCCCGCGAAGTCCCAGGTCGCGCCGATCTGGAAGGCGTGCTCGTTGGCGCGGTTGAAATCCTTGGTGATCATCTTGCCGTAGCCGATCCACTGGCCGTAGGGCGTGCGATAGGGCGAGGCGCTGCCGGTCTGCATGAAGGCGGTCCATACCGAGACATCCTGCCAGCCCAGGAGGGCGCGGCCGCCGGCCGACCAGGTGCTGAACGGCTTGCCGATCAGCGTGTGGCTGCTGGTCCCCTGGACCATGAAATAGCCGCTCATCACCAGCTTGAGATGCTCGGGCATCGGCGCCGACCAGATGACGTCGCCGTAGCCCGAGCTCAGGATGTCCGGCACGTGATAGCTCGAGGCGCGCAGCGTCAGGTCGGGATCGGGCATGTAGCGCAGCGAGCCGAGGTACATGCCGGTCGAGGGAACGCTCTGGCCGCGGCCGTACTGGTTGATCGCGGTCTGCGCCATGTTGTCGAACACCGACTCGTTGCGCAGCTTCATGCGGGTGACGTAGCCCGCGAAGTAGGAGACATGCCCGACCGTGCCACGCAGCGCATAGGCCTCGAACAGGTTGGGGATCATGCGGTCGTCCTGCGGATTGACCTCGAACTCGTCGAGGTGCTGGCGGTACGCCGTGAAGACCTGGTGGTGGAGCTTGATCGAGGCGTAGGCCTCGCCCAGCGTCCAGAAGCCGTACGGGCCCGGCTTCAGCAGGGCGGTGCCGTCGGTGTCGGACGGTGCCCGGATCGGCTGCGTGGTGTAGCCGACCACGCCCAGCCGCAGCACGTCGTGCAGCCAGCCGGTCTCGTAGCCGACCCAGCCGCCGCCCGCCCAGGCGACGTTGTTGGGCGGCGAGGGATTGGTGCGGTCGAGGAAGTAGCTGCGCAGATGCAGGGTGGCGGTCGCCTCGTCGTAGAGGAAGCGCCGCAGGTTGGTGCCGGCTTCCTGCGCCGCCACCGGATCGGCTGCCGCCAGCAGCAGGGCGGCGGCCAAGGCCCCCGAGTGCGGCTTTGTTGCCGCCTTGCGCGTGCCTGTCGCCAAGCGCATGTCCTCCCGGGTGACCTTAAACAAATTTCCCCTAGCCTGGGTCTTTTCTGTGGGTTCGGCGTTACATCGCCGGTCCGAACCCATCCGTGCGGCCGGGCGGTCGCTTGGGGGAGACTCCGGCGACTCCTTGCGTATGATGGGTAACTGACTTGGCTTGGGGGCCCACTAATAGATGACGCGGCTTAGAACCCTCCTAGGTATAGGGATGGGGGTGGCAATCGTCGTCGCCGCCGGGTGGTACATCACGACGCACAGCAGCTCGACCCCGCCCGCCAGCGGCGGTCGTGGCCGCTTCGCGGGCGGTCAGGCGACCCCGGTCGGCCTCGCCGCGGCGGCCAAGGCCGACATCCCGATCGTGATCCGGGCGCTCGGCACGGTGACCCCGCTCGCCAACGTCACCATCAAGACGCAGATCACCGGCCAGCTGATCGAGGTCGCGTTCACCGAGGGCCAGGCGGTCAAGAAGGGCGACCTGCTCGCCGTCGTCGACCCCAGGCCCTACGAGGTGGCGCTGCAGAATGCGCAGGGCACGCTGGCCAAGGACGAGGCGCTGCTCAAGAACGCGCAGATCGACCTGCAGCGCTACGCCACCCTGGTGAAGCAGGACTCGATCGCCCGCCAGCAATACGACACCCAGGCCGCGCTGGTCCGCCAGCAGGAGGCGCAGATCGTCACCGACCAGGCGGTGGTCGACAACGCCAAGCTCAACCTCGTCTACACCCGCATCATCGCGCCGGTGGCCGGCCGCATCGGCTTGCGCCTGGTCGATCCCGGCAACTACGTCACCATGGGCGACGCCACCGGCATCTGCGTCATCACCCAGATGCAGCCGATGTCGGTGATCTTCACCATCCCCGAGGATTCGCTGCCGCTGGTGCGCAAGCGGCTGCGCGATGGCAACAAGCTGCAGGTCACGGCGCTCGATCGAGCGCAGAAGAACCAGCTCGCCGTCGGCCAGCTCAGCACCCTCGACAACCAGGTCGACACCACGACCGGCACGGTCAAGCTGCGCGCCTCCTTCGACAATACCGACGAGGCGCTGTTCCCCAACCAGTTCGTGAACGTGCGGCTGCTCGCCGACACGGTGAAGGACGCCACCACCGTCCCGGTGGCGGCGATCCAGCGCGGCCCGGTCGGCACCTTCGTCTATCTCGCCAAGGCCGACGACACCGTCGCCATCCGCACCGTCGAGACCGGCGCCACCGACGGCGAGAAGGTCGCGATCACCAAGGGCCTCGAGCTCGGCGAGCAGGTGGTGATCGACGGCGTCGACCGCCTGCGCGACGGCGCCAAGATCCGCCGCCCGACGGGATCGGGCTCGTCCGGTCCGCCGGTCGCCGCGGCGCCGGCGGCATCGCCGGCCGAGGGCGGCCCGAGCGGGGCAGACGGCGCGCGGCCGGACGGGCAACGCCGCGGGGGCGGCGAACGGCAGGGTGGCGATCGGCAGGGGGCACGCGGCGAGCGGCGGGGTGGCGCAGGCCAGCCGCCCGCTCAAACCAACCAGTAGTCTCGCCGCGACATGAATCCGTCGCGGATCTTCATCGAGCGGCCGGTCGGCACGTCCCTGCTGATGGTGGCGATCATGCTGGTCGGCATCATCGCCTACCGGTTCCTGCCGCTGTCGGCGCTGCCCGAGGTCGATTACCCGACGATCCGCGTGCAGACGCTCTACCCCGGCGCCGGACCGGAGGTGATGACCTCGTCGATCACCGCGCCGCTCGAGCGCCAGTTCGGCCAGATGCCGGGGCTCAACCAGATGACCTCGGTCAGCTCGGCCGGCGCCTCGTCGATCACCCTGCAGTTCGATCTCAACCTCGCGATCGACATCGCCGAGCAGCAGGTGCAGGCCGCGATCAATGCCGCCGGCAACCTGCTGCCCGCCGACCTGCCGGCGCCGCCGATCTACGCCAAGGTCAATCCGGCCGATGCGCCGATCATGACGCTCGCGGTCACCTCGAAGACCGATCAGCTGACCAAAGTGCACGACATGGTCGACACGCGGCTGGCGCAGAAGATCTCGCAGGTGCCCGGCGTCGGCCTGGTCAGCCTCGAGGGCGGCCAGAAGCCCGGCTATCGCATCCGCGCCAACCCGACGGCGCTCGCCGCCTACGGCCTCAACGTCGACGATTTGCGCACCACCATCTCCAACGCCAACGTCAACACGCCCAAGGGCAACTTCGACGGGCCGAGCCGCGCCTATTCGATCAACGCCAACGACCAGATCACCGACCCCGAGCAGTTCAACGAGATCATCGTCGCCTACCGCAACGGCGCGCCGGTGCGCATGCGCGACGTGGCGGTGATCGCCGCGACCCAGGAGAACAACCGGCTGGTCGCCTGGATGAACCAGACCCAGGCAGTGATCGTGAACGTGCAGCGCCAGCCCGGCGCCAACGTCATCGCCGTGGTCGACAGCATCAAGGCGCTGCTGCCGACCCTGCGCAGCACCCTGCCGCCGTCGTTCGACGTGGCGATCCTGACCGACCGCACGGTCACCATCCGCGCCTCGGTGCGCGACGTGCAGATCGAGCTCAGCTTCGCCGTGGCGCTGGTCGTGCTGGTGATCTTCCTGTTCCTGGGCGACTGGCGGGCGACCATCATCCCGAGCCTTTCGGTGCCGCTGTCGCTGGTCGGCACCTTGGCCGTGATGTACCTCGCGGGCTTCAGCCTCAACAATCTCTCGATCATGGCGCTGACCATCGCCACCGGCTTCGTGGTCGACGACGCGATCGTGATGATCGAGAACATCGCCCGCTACATCGAGGAGGGCGAGGACCCGTTCGCCGCTGCGCTGAAGGGCTCGGCGCAGATCGCCTTCACGGTGGTGTCGCTGACGGTGTCGCTGATCGCCGTGCTGATCCCGCTCCTGTTCATGGGCGACGTGGTCGGCCGGCTGTTCAGCGAGTTCGCCGTGACGCTCTCGGTCACCATCCTGATCTCGGCCGTGGTGTCGCTCACCCTGGTGCCGATGATGTGCGCCCAGCTGCTGCGCCAGCGCCACGTGCCGGAGGGCCAGGAGCGCCGCCAGTCCGAGGCGCTGGGCGCGCGCTGGTTCAACAAGCTGATCGAGTGGTACGACCGCAGCCTGGTCGTCGTCTTCCGCCACCAGCCGCTGACCCTGATCGTCGCGGTCGGCACCATCGTGCTGACGGTGTTCATGTACATCGTCATCCCCAAGGGCTTCTTCCCGGTGCAGGACAACGGCCTGATCCAGGCCATCACCGAGGCGCCGCAGAGCGTGTCGTTCGACGCCATGAAGGAGCGCCAGCGCGCGATCGCCGACGTCATCCTCAACGATCCCGACGTCGAGAGTCTCAGCTCGTTCGTCGGCGTCGACGGCACCAACCCGACGCTCAACTCCGGCCGCATGCTGATCAACCTCAAGCCGCGCGACGCCCGGACGCTCAACGCCACGCAGATCATGCGCCGTATCCAGCGCGAGGCCGCCGCGGTGCCCGGCATCACGCTCTACATGCAGCCGTCGCAGGATCTCAGCATCGATTCAACGGTCGCCCGCACCCAGTACCAGTTCGTGCTCGAGAGCCCCAATCCCGACGACTTCAACACCTGGGTGCCGCGCCTGATGGACCGCATGGCGCAGATCCCGCAGATCAGCGACGTCGCCACCGAGCTGCAGAACAAGGGCCTGGCGATGTACATCCGCGTCGACCGCGACGCGGCGGCGCGCTTCGGCATCACCTCGGCCACGGTCGACAACCTGCTGTACGACGCCTTCGGCCAGCGCATCGTCTCGACGGTCTATACCCAGTCGAACCAGTATCGTGTGATCTACGAGGTCGAGCCGCGCATGGCCCGCAGCCTCGACTCGCTCTACAACCTCTATCTGCCGAGCTCGACCGCCGGCAAGCAGGTGCCGCTCTCCGCCATCGCCACCTTCGAGGAGCGCACCGCGCCGCTCCGCCTCGACCGGCTCAGCCAGTTCCCCGCCACCACCATCTCCTTCAACCTGGCGCAGGGCGCGTCGCTCGGCGAGGCGGTCGACGCCATCGTCGCGGCGCAACAAGAAATCGGCATGCCGATACAGATCCAGACCCACTTCCAGGGCGCCGCGCTCGCCTTCCAGAAGGCGCTCGACAGCCAGCTGATGCTGATCCTGGCGGCGATCGTCACGGTCTACATCGTGCTGGGCGTGCTCTACGAGAGCTACATCCATCCGGTGACCATCCTGTCGACCCTGCCGTCCGCCGGCATCGGCGCGCTGCTGGCGCTGATGCTCGCCGGCCAGGACCTGAGCGTGGTGGCGATCATCGGCATCGTGCTGCTGATCGGCATCGTCAAGAAGAACGCCATCATGATGATCGACTTCGCCCTCGAGGCCGAGCGCCACGAAGGCAAGGCGCCGCTGGAGGCGATCCACCAGGCCTGCCTGCTGCGCTTCCGGCCGATCCTGATGACGACCATCGCAGCCCTGGTCGGCGCGTTGCCGCTGATGCTGGGCAGCGGCACCGGCTCGGAGCTGCGCCATCCGCTCGGCCTCACCATCGTCGGCGGCCTGATCGTCAGCCAGGTGCTGACCCTGTTCACCACGCCGGTGATCTACCTCGCCTTCGACCGGCTCGGCCGCCGGATGCGCGGCCTGCCGCTCGACACGCCGGCCTATCCGCTGGCCGCGACCCAGGGCGATGCCCCGAACCCGGGTGAGTTGCCGGAGAGCTACCAGCCGTGATGAGCCTGTCGTCCCCGTTCATCGCCCGCCCGGTGGCGACGACGCTGCTGACGATCGGCGTGCTGCTGGCCGGCATCATGGGCTTCATGAAGCTGCCGGTGGCGCCGTTGCCCAAGGTCGACTTTCCGACCATCCAGGTGACGGCCAGCCTGCCCGGCGCCTCGCCCGACACGGTGGCGACCAGCGTGACCACGCCGCTCGAGCGTCGCCTCGGCGCGATTGCCGGCGTCACCGAGATCACCTCGACCAGCACGGTCGGCAATTCGCGCATCACGCTGCAGTTCGACCTGTCGCGCTCGATCGACGGCGCGGCGCGCGACGTGCAGGCGGCGATCAATGCCGCGCGGGCCGATCTGCCGACCGACCTGCGCTCCAACCCGCAATACCGCAAGGTCAACCCGGCCGATGCGCCGGCGGTGATCCTGGCGCTGACCTCCGACACGATGGGCCAGGGCCGCCTCTACGATGCGGCTTCCAACATCTTGCAGCAGAAGCTCAGCCAGGTGACCGGCGTCGGCCAGGTCGCGCTGGGCGGCAGCTCGCTGCCGGCGGTGCGAGTCGAGATCAACCCGACCGCGCTGTCGAAATACCGCATCGGCCTGGAAAGCGTGCGCGCCGCGATCGCCGCGGCCAACGCCAACTCGCCCAAGGGCTCGCTCGATGTCGGCGACCGGCGCTGGCAGATCTACACCAACGACCAGTCGCGCACCGCCGTCGAGTACCGCTCGCTGATCATCGCCTGGCGCAACGGCGCCCCGGTGCGGCTCTCCGACGTCGCCGAGGTGATCGATTCGACCGAGGATATCCGCAACGAGGGCCAGGCCAACGGCAAGCGCTCGGTGCTGTGCATCATCTACCTGCAGCCCAACGCCAACATCATCGAGACGGTCGACGAGGTGAAGGCGCTGCTGCCCGATTTGCAGGCGGCGCTGCCCAACGACGTCGACCTGATGGTGGCGTCGGACCGCACCACGACCATCCGCGCCTCGCTCAAGGAGGTCGAGCACGCGCTCGCCATCAGCGTCATCCTGGTGGTGCTGGTGACCTTCGGCTTCCTGCGCTCGTTCCGCGCCGGGCTGGTGCCGTCGGTCGCGGTGCCGGTGTCGCTGGTCGGCACCTTCGGCGTGATGTACCTGATGGGCTACAGCCTGAACAACCTGTCGCTGATGGCGATGACCATCGCGGCGGGCTTCGTGGTCGACGACGCCATCATCGTGCTGGAGAACATCCAGCGCCACATCGAGGAGGGCATGCCGCGCCTGCAGGCGGCGCTGCTCGGCTCGCGCGAGGTCGGCTTCACCGTGGTGTCGATGAGCCTGTCGCTGATCGCGGTGTTCATCCCGATCCTGCTGATGGGCGGCATCGTCGGCCGGCTGTTCCGCGAGTTCGCGGTGACGCTGTCGATCGCCATCGTGATCTCGATGATCGTCTCGCTCACCACCACACCGATGATGTGCGCCTACATCCTGAAGCCGCCGCGGCGCACGGGAGAGGACGGCGGCGCGGCGGAGAAGCCGCCGGGTTGGCTGGCCCGTACCGCCGAGCGCGCGTTCACGATGCTGCAGAACGGCTACGGCCGCACCCTGCGCATGGCGCTCCGCCATCCGCGGCTCACCATGCTGGTGTTCCTGGGCTCGATCATCCTCAACATCTTCCTGTACGTCGAGATCCCCAAGGGCTTCTTCCCGCAGCAGGACACCGGCCGCATCGTCGGCGGCATCCGCGCCGACCAGAGCATCTCCTTCCAGTCGATGCGCCAGAAGTTCCGCCAGTTCGTCAACATCATCCGCGACGATCCGGCGGTCGAGAACGTGGTCGGCTTCACCGGCGGCTTCCAGACCAACTCGGGCTTCCTGTTCGCCACGCTCAAGCCCCTGAGCTCGGGGCGCGAGAGCGCCGACAAGGTGATCGCCCGCCTGCGGCCCAAGCTCGCCCAGGTGCCGGGCGCCAACGTCTTCCTGCAGGCGGTCCAGGACATCCGGGTCGGCGGCCGCCAGGGCAACTCGCAATACCAGTTCACGCTGCAGAGCGATTCTCTGGCCGATCTCTACCAGTGGGGACCGAAGCTTACCGAGGCCTTGCGCCGCGACACGTCGGTGATCACCGACGTCGATTCGGACCAGCAGCAGAACGGCCTGCAGGTCAACCTCACCATCGACCGCGACGCGGCGGCCAGGCTCAACGTCTCGTCGCGCGCCATCTCTGCGACGCTGTACGACGCCTTCGGCCAGCGCCAGGTGTCGACCATCTACAATGCGCTCAACCAGTACCATGTCGTGATGGAGGTCCATCCCGACTACTGGGAGAACCCCGACTCGCTGAAGGACATCTATGTCAGCACCTCGGGCGGCGCGATCAGCGGCGCCCAGGCGACCGCCGGCCTGGCCAGCCAAGCGGCGCCCACCGTCACGCCCAAGACCTCCTCGCTGACCGGTGTCGGCGCGACCCAGCTCGATCCCAGCCAGGCGGTGCGCAACCAGCTGACCAACGCGATCGCGGTGAGCGGCCGCGGCACCGCCTCGACCGGGGCTGCCGTCAGCACCACGGCCGAGACCATGATCCCGTTGTCGGCGGTGACCAACTACCAGTTCGGCACGACGCCGCTCGGCGTCAACCATCAGGGCCTGTTCGTCGCCAGCACGGTGTCGTTCAACCTGGTGGTCGGCAAGACGCTCAGCGACGCGGTGACCTACGTCAACAACACGATGCGCGAGATCGGTGTGCCGGCGACCATCCATGGCTCCTTCCAGGGCACCGCGCGCGCCTTCCAGCAGTCGCTCGACAGCCAGATCCTGGTGGTGCTGGCGGCGCTGGCGGCGATCTACATCGTGCTCGGCGTGCTGTACGAAAGCTACATCCACCCGATCACGATCCTGTCGACCCTGCCGCCGGCCGGCATCGGCGCGCTGCTGGCGCTGCAGGCCACCGGCATGGAGTTCAGCATCATCGCCATGATCGGCGTGCTGCTGCTGGTCGGCATCGTCAAGAAGAACGCCATCATGATGATCGACGTGGCGCTGGAGCGCGAGCGGCAGGACAATCTCGAGGCCCGCGAGGCGATCTACCACGCCTGCCTGCTGCGCTTCCGGCCGATCCTGATGACCACGCTGGCCGCGGCGCTGGGTGCGCTGCCGCTGGCGATCGGCTTCGGCGATGGCGCCGAGCTGCGCCGACCGCTCGGCATCTCGATCATCGGCGGCCTGCTGGTCAGCCAGATCCTGACGCTTTACACAACGCCCGTGGTCTATATCTATCTCGACCGCTTCCGCCGCCGCGACCGTGATATGCACAGCCGGCTGGCGCGCTCCATGGGCGGCCTGGAGGCGCGCGCGTGAAGCGTACTGGCGTACTTTTCCTGACGATCCTGCTCTCCGGTTGCGGCCTGGTCGGTCCCGACTACGAGCGGCCGCCGCCGGCGACACCGCCGACGCCGGCATTCAAGGAGACCGACGATTCGTATTTCCGCCCCGCCATCCCGCGCGATGCGATCGATCGCGGCAAATGGTGGGGCATGTACGGCGATCCGGCGCTCGACCAGCTCGCCGCCCAGGTCGACGTCTCCAACCAGAACCTCAGGATCTCGGAGGCGGCCTACCGCCAGGCCGTGGCCGTGGTTCGCCAGAGCCAGTCGTCGCTCTATCCGACAATCGGCTACAGCGGTTCGGTGCAGCAGCAGAGCGGCCGCACCGGAAGCTCGACCGCGATCGTCTCGGTCGGCAGCTCGACGTCGCAGTGGTCGGTCGGCAGCACGCTCAGTTGGGAGATCGACGTGTGGGGCCGCATCCGCCGCCAGATCGAGAGCGATGCGGCGGCGGCGCAGGCGAGCGCCGCCGACCTGATGTCGGCCCGGCTGTCGGCGCAGTCGACCCTGATCACCAACTACTTCTCGCTGCGCATCTCCGACGAACGCAAGCGCGTGCTCCAGGCGTCGGTTGCCGCCTTCGGCCGGGCCCTGGAGATCGTGCGCAACCAGTTCAACGCCGGCACCGTCTCGCAGCTCGACGTCGCCCAGGCGCAGGCCCAGTACGACCAGACCCGCGCACAGCTCGTCGCCGAGGGTGTCAACCGCGCCCAGTTCGAGCATGCGATCGCCGTCCAGATCGGCCGTGCGCCGGCCGAGGTCAGCGTCGCGGTGGCGCCGCTGCCCCGGGAAGTGCCGACGGTCGATGCCGGCCTGCCCTCGGCGCTGCTCGAGCGGCGGCCCGACATCGCCGCGGCCGAGCGGCAGATGCAGGCGGCCAATGCCCAGATCGGCGTCGCGGTGGCGGCCTACTATCCGGACATCACGCTCAACGCCAGCCTCAACTTCGCCAGCACCATGCTGTCGGCCCTGTTCCAGGCGGCCAACATGGTTTGGTCGGTCGGCCCGGCGCTGGCCGGCACGGCAATCGACGGTGGCGGCCGCGCCGCGCAGGTCGAGGGTGCGCGCGCCAACTACGACAAGACGGTTGCGACCTACCGACAGACCGTGCTGACCGCCTTCCAGCAGGTCGAGGATGCGCTCGCCCAGCAGCGCATCCTGCAGCAGCAGGAAGACGTGCAGCGCATCGCGCTTGCCGCCGCCCGCAGCGCCGAGCAGCTCGCCTTCAACCAATACCGCGCCGGCACCGTGCCCTACACCACGGTGATCACAACCCAGACCACGGCGCTGCAGAACGAGCTCACCCTGCTCAGCATCCGCCAGAGCCGCCTGATCGCCAGCGCCACCCTGGTGACGGCGCTGGGCGGCGGCTGGCGCGATGTCGAGCTGCCGCCGCCACCGCCGATCGGCGGGCTGCAGACCAGCCGGGAGCTCAAGAAGAAGAGCTGGTGGCCGTTCTAGTCCAGCTTGATGCCGGTGCGCTGGATGAAGTCCTGCCAGCGCTTCACTTCGGTGCGGATGGTGTTCATGAAGGCATCGGATGAGCCGCCGACCGCGATGACGCCGTCGGCCGCCAGCCGGCCGCTCACCTCCGGGCTCTTCATCACCGCATCGAGCTCGCCGTTCAGGCGCTGCACGATCTCGGCCGGGATGCCCTTGGGGCCGATCATGCCGTGCCACAGGTTGAAGTCGAGCGTTGGATAGCCCTGCTCGCCGTAGGTCGCGATGTCGGCCGCGGCGATCTTCCTGGTGATGGCCAGTGGCCGGACCTGCTTGTTCTTGATGTAGGGCAGCATGGTCGTGGTGCCGCCGATCAGCATCTGCACGCTGCCGCTCAGCAGGTCGTTCAGCGCCGGCGCGGTGCCGCGGTAGGGTACGTGGGTGGCCCTGATCTTCGCCGCATCGAGGAAGAACTCGGTGCCGAGATGGACCAGTCCGCCCGGGCCGCTCGATCCGTAGGCGAGCTTGCCCGGCTCACGCTCGGCCAGTGCCACCAGCTCCTTCAGGGTCCCGGCGGAGACGCCGGGATTGACGCACAGCACGGTCGGCTCATCGGTGAACTGGCCGATCGCCACGACGTCGTTCAGCGAATCGAACGACGGCTTGTGCAGGATCGAGTTGATCGCATAGCTGCCGGAGATCGTCAGATAGGTGTAGCCGTCGGCCGGCGACTTGATCGCGGCCTCGGCGCCGAGATTGCCGCCGGCACCCGGCTTGTTGTCGACCAGCATGGTCTGGCCGAGCCGCGCCGACAGCTTTTCGGCCACCAGCCGCGAGGTGAAGTCCGAGCCGCCGCCCGGCGCGAACGGCGCCACCAGCTTGATCGGCCGCGCCGGCCAGGCCTGCGCGAAGGCGCGAGAGGAGAGGCCCAGCGCCGCCGCGCCGGCGAGAACACCGCGACGCCGGATCATTGCACCGGCCAGGGCACCCGGATCTCCTGCAGCGGCGCATGCTGCTGGGCGGCGTGCATGTCGGTCTCGCCGACGCCGCCCTGGGCGCGCGGCCGCGGCAGGGTGATCTTCACCGCGTTCACCAGGTCGAAGAAGCCGAAGGTGATGATCGACTGGGTCGGCACATTGTAGAGCTCCGAGATCAGCTCCCTGGTGATCACGCCGCTCTTCTTCACCGCGTCGAAGTCCTCGCGGTTCTTGAAGATGATGTCGAGGGTGATCTCGAACGGCCCGGCATTCTTGCTGCGCACCACCTTGGCGATCTCCCGCAGCGGCGTCGGGACGGGCGTGGCCATCAGGCGATCTCCTCGACCTGGATCGGGAACAGCGCGGTCGGGCTGTCGACCTTCATCAGGTGATAGACGTTGAATTCGCAGGCCTGGCCGAGCGGGATCTCCAGCGGCGTGAAGGGCGAGGCGAGATTGCCCGCGGTGGCGATGCGGCCGGGATAGGGCGCATGCATCAGCGTGGTCCGTGCCTTGCCGCAGATCGCCGTCGCCAGCGACTGCGTCGCCGCCGCGACCTCGACGATGATGCAAAGCTCGTGCGCCGGCGTCTTCACCGGCTCGAGCTCGCCCATCACGCCGTTCTTGCCGTAGAGGTGCGGGATGATGCGATAGGCCTCTTTCGGCACTTCCTTGAAGTAGGCGCGGGTGGCCGCGATCGTCCGGGCGAGGATCTCGTCGATCTGGCCGATGAAGATCGGATCGCGCGCGCCGGCGATGAAGATGCTGCGATAGCCCGAGGTCTTCGCGCCTTCGAGCTTCACGGTGTAGGCCGTGCTCGGCTCGAAGCGGCTGCCCGAGACGCGCACGCGGCGGTCGGTGACCTGTTCGTACTTGCAGTTCGACAGATCGAGCGTTCCACCGGGGCCGGCCAGCAGGAACGGATGCGTCTTCTCATAGAGCGTATGCGCCGCCACCGACGACGTGGTGCAGCGCTCGGCCGGATTGAGCGGCTCGATCTCGAAATGATCGCGCCGCAGCCAGCCCATGACGTTGCGGCCGACCGGCTCGGCGCACAGCGCGCCGCATTCCATGATCTTGCCCATGTGCCAGGCCAGCGCCGGATCGAAGCCGGCACGGATCGCCATCGCCGCGGTCGGCGAGGGATCGTAGGAGCGGCCGCTCACGATCACGTCGACGCCCTCGCTCTCGTCGAGCGCCTTCACGAACGGCTCGGCGCCGATCTGCGCCACCACGACGGTCGCGGCATCGACCTCGCGTTGATCGAGCGGCGGCACCGGCCCGAGCGGCTCGATGCGGCCAGCCTTCAATTCCTTCGCGATATGCGCCTTGTCGATGTCCGAGTAGATCTTGGCGAGCTTGAAGCGCCAGCCGCGGCGCTGCGCGATCTCGACGATGATGTCGCGGAAGACATCGACATGCAGGTTGGTGCCGTCGCCGCCGGCCGAGGAGATCAGCAATGGCACCCTGGCGGCGCGCTGGCCCTCGAGCAGCACCTCGATGTCCTTCACATAGGCCTCGCGGCTGCAGGTCATCTCGCCCAGCCCAAGCTTCTGCGGACCGGAGTCGGTCGAGCCCGCATCGATGGTGATGGCGTGCGGCTTCAGCGCCAGGCCCATCTTGAAGTGGTCGACCGGGAAGCCGTAACCCAGCATGCCCGAGGGCGTCAGGATCCGGACCTCGTCGTTGCTGGCTAACGCCATGATTCTTCTCCCCAAACCCGGACCGATCCGTCGTTGACGGCATCGGAATGCAGGCGGTATACCACTGGCGTAATGGACGGTCTAGTCACCGACCCCAAGCTCTCGACGGTCGCCTATGGCGCGCTGCTGGACATGATCCTGCGCGGCACCATCGCGCCGGGCGAACTCGTGACCGAGCGCCAGATCGCGGCGCGTCTCGGCATGTCGCGCACGCCGGTGCGCGAGGCGGTGCGGCGGCTGGAAGGCGAGGGCACGCTCGAGCGCCAGCGCGACGGCGCGCTGATCGTGCGGCCCTATTCGATGGAGGAGTTCCTGCAGGCGCTGGCGGTGAGACGCCTGCTCGAAGGCGAGGCGGCGCGGCTGGCAGCGGGCAAGGTCGCACCGGCGATCCTGGCGGCGGCGCGCGAGCGCACCGAACGGCTGCGGCACGACGGGCTGGCGGAGACAGCGCGCCAGGACGATCGCGACTTTCATGCCGCGATCGCCGAGGCCTCGGGCAATCCGGTGCTGGCGACCACGATCTCCGACCTGCGCAAGCGCACGGCGATGTTCCGGCTCGGCCGCCTGCCCGAGCGGGTCGACCAGGTGTGCGACGAGCACCTGACAATTCTTGACGCCCTGGCGAGCGGCGACGGCGAGGCTGCCCGCACGGCCATGCAGAACCATATCGACAATGTCCGGGCCCACCTGCTGCAGCGCCTGACCGCCCTCTGATCTAGACTGCGGGCATGGCGGAGCCCGAGATCCGCAAGATCATTCACGTCGACATGGACGCCTTCTACGCGTCGGTCGAGCAGCGCGACGATCCCTCGTTGCGCGGCCAGCCCGTGGCCGTGGGCGGCCGCCAGCGCGGCGTTGTCATGGCCGCGAGCTACGAGGCGCGCAAGTTCGGCGTGCGCTCGGCCATGGCCTCGGTGACGGCCAAGCGGCTCTGCCCCGACCTGGTGTTCGTGAAGCCGCGCTTCGAGGTCTACAAGGAGGTGTCGCGCCAGATCCGCGCGATCTTCCTCGAGTACACGCCGCTGGTCGAGCCGCTGTCGCTCGACGAGGCCTATCTCGACGTCACGACGAATCTCAAGAACATCCCGCTGGCCTCCGACATCGCCCGCGAGGTCCGTGCCCGCATCTTCGAGGTCACCGGCCTCACCGCCTCGGCCGGCGTCTCCTACAACAAGTTCCTCGCCAAGCTCGCGTCGGACTATCGCAAGCCCAACAACCAGACCGTGATCCCGCCGGAAAAGGGCCCGGCCTTCGTCGAGGGCCTCGATGTCGGCCGCTTCCACGGCGTGGGGCCCAAGACCGCCGAGAAGATGAAGCGGCTCGGCATCCATACCGGCGCCGACCTCAAGGCGCAGAGCCTCGAGTTCCTGCAGCAGTATTTCGGCAGCTCCGGCGACTATTATCACGCGATCGCCCGCGGCCATGACGAGCGCCGCGTCGTGCCCGACCGGCCGCGCAAGTCGGTCGGCTCGGAGACCACCTTCATGGAGGACCTCGGCAAGCCGCAGGAGATCGTCGACGGCGTGCTGTCGGTGCTCGACGATGTCTGGGGCTACTGCGAGCGCACCGGCATTGCCGGGCGCACCGTCACCGTGAAGGTGAAATACGCCGACTTCCAGATCATCACGCGCAGCAAGACGCTGGCGGCGCCGGTCAACAGCCGGACCGAGCTGGAGCAGACCAGCGTCGAGCTGGTGCGGCAGATCTTTCCTTTAGAGAAGCGCGTGCGCTTGCTTGGTGTGTCATTGTCCAATATGGGCCCGCGTGAGGACGCACCGCCGCCCGAGCCACAACTGACGCTGGGGCTTTAGCCCCAGCGTGGCGGTGCCGTAGCGGTAGGCGCGCTCCGTCGCGCCGGTCGGCCGAAGGCCGAACCGCAGGCACCGCGCGGTTCCCCTTGCGCACGAACTTGAGCTCAAGTCCGCAAGCGGCACGGCGCAGGCCCTGAGCTTCGCCGCTGCGCGGCGACCGGCGCCACGGAGGGCGCCTAGCTTCACGGGCCCGCCAGAGCGCTATAATCAGCCATGCTTGATAAGTTAGAATACCTTCTAGCGCTCTCCCGCGAGCGCAACTTCGGCAAGGCCGCCGAAAGCTGCGGCGTGACCCAGCCGAGCTTCTCGGCCGGCATCAAGCAGCTCGAGGATGCGCTGGGCGCCATGCTGGTCCAGCGCACCTCGCGCTTCATCGGCTTCACTGCCGAGGGCGAGCGGGTGCTGGAATGGGCGCGCGGCATCGTCGCCGACACCCGCTCCATGCGCACCGACGTGCAGACCCTGAAGAAGGGCCTGAGCGGCCATCTGCGGATCGCCGCGCTGCCCGTCGCCTCGCCGATGCTGTCGCTGGTGACGACGCCCTATCACGCCAAGTACCCGAACGTGCGCTTCAGCATCTTCTCGCGCACCGCCGCCGAGATCCTGGCGCTGCTCGAGACCTTCGAGATCGATGCCGGCATCACCTATGTCGACGAGGCGCCGCCGCGCGGCCTGCGCGCCGTGCCGTTCTATCGCGAGCGCTTCCGGCTGGTGACGGCGCCCGACAGCCCGCTCGGCGATCACGACAAGGTGACCTGGGCGGAAGTCGCCAAGGTGCCGCTCTGCCTGCCCGCCACCAACATGCAGGTGCGCCATAACATCGACCGCCTGCTCGCCGCGGCGGGCGCGGAGCCCGGGCCGCCGACGCTCGAATCGGATTCGATGTTCGTGCTGTTCGCCCATGTCCGCACCGGCCGCTGGGCGACGGTGATGCCCGACAAACTCGCGGAAGCACTGGGCCTTACACAGCAGCTGCGGTCGGTGCCGATCGTCGAGCCGGATGTGACGCATCAGATCGGCCTGCTGGTCCCCAAGCGCGAACCCTCGACGGCGATCGTCACCACCCTGGTCGCCGAAGTGAACGCTATCGCACGGTCGCTCGACCACACCTGAAGCGCGCTGGGTGTGCAGCGATAGCCGCCCGCTATCACCTCACTGAACAGCTTTATTGAGCCGCCGTTCCCGCCTGCGGAATGATGAAGCTCGTTTCAGAGCTGTCGCAAAAGACAGTCGGAGAGACGGGAAGGAAACGGTGTGTGAAACGGCCGCCCGGGATGGGACCCCGACGGTCGCTGAGCGTGAAACCACGCGAGCTCCCAAGACCGACAACAATTCGGAGCAAATCGTCATGGCATTAGGGTTCCTCGATCGCGAGCGCACGATCGCCAAGCCGGGCTTCAACCGGTGGATGGTGCCGCCCGCCGCACTCTGTATGCACCTCTGCATCGGCCAGGCCTACGCCTTCAGCGTCTTCAACCTGCCGATGACCAAGCTGATCGGCATCAGCCAGTCTGCACCGGACGACTGGAAGCTCACCGAGCTCGGCTGGATCTTCTCCATCGCGATGTTCTTCCTCGGCACCTCGGCCGCCGTGTTCGGCCGCTGGGTCGAGGAGGGCGGGCCGCGCCGCGCGATGTTCACCGCCGGCCTGTGCTGGACCGCGGGCTTCCTGCTGTCGGCGGTCGGCGTCTACACCCATCAGCTCTGGCTGATCTATGTCGGCTACGGCGCGCTGGGGGGCATCGGTCTCGGCGTCGGCTACATCTCGCCGGTCTCGACCTTGATCAAGTGGTTCCCCGACCGGCCGGGCATGGCGACCGGCATGGCGATCATGGGCTTCGGCGGCGGCGCCTTCATCGCCTCGCCGCTGTCGGTGTGGCTGATGCAGCGGTTCTCGACGCCGACCCATGTCGGAGTCGCCGAAACCTTCATCGCGCTCGGCATCATCTATCTCTGCTTCACCTGGGTCGGCGCCGCGATCGTGCGCGTGCCGGCGCCGGGCTGGCTGCCGGCCGGCTACACACCGCCGGTGCAGGCGCAGAAGCTGATCACCAAGAACGACGTCTTCGTCTACGACTCGCTGAAGACGCCGCAGTTCTGGCTGATCTGGTTCGTGCTCTTCCTCAATGTCACCGCCGGCATCGGCGTGCTGGGCCAGGCCTCGGCGATGAGCCAGGAGATGTTCCCGGGCAAGGTGACGCCGATCGCGGCCGCGGGCTTCGTCGGCCTCCTCAGCCTGTTCAACATGGGGGGTCGCTTCTTCTGGGCGTCGACCTCCGATCTGATCGGGCGCAAGAACACGTACTTCTGCTTCTTCGTGATCGGCACGGCGCTGTACGTGCTGGTGCCCCAGACCGGCCTGATGGGCAGCGTGACGCTGTTCGTGCTGTGCTTCTGCGTCATCATCAGCATGTACGGCGGCGGCTTCGCCACCGTGCCGGCGTACCTCAAGGACATGTTCGGCACCCGCTATGTCGGCGCCATCCACGGCATGCTGCTCACCGCCTGGTCGGCGGCGGGCATCCTGGGCCCCGTGCTGGTGAACTACATCCGCGAGTACCAGATCAATCACGGCGTGCCGAAAGCGCAGGCCTACAACACGACCATGTACATCATGGCGGGCCTGCTGGTGATCGGCTTCGTCTGCAACGCGCTGATCAAGGCGGTGCACGAGCGCCATCACATGAAGGCCGACGACGCCCGCGTTACCGGCGGCACGGCGATGCCGGGCGGCATCGCGACGGCCCGCAGTTAGGGAGGCAAGAACAATGGCAAACGATCAAGGCGGGACCACCACGCTGCAGCTTGTGCTGGCGTGGGGATTCGTCGGCATTCCCCTGGTGTGGGGCGTGCTGCAGACCCTATCCAACGCGATGAAGCTGTTCTCCTAGCCGAATCAGCACGCGCGTCGGAGAGCCCCGGCGGTTTTCCGCCGGGGCTTCTTTTTGCGCGGAGCGGGCGCGGCGACCGGCGCGACGGGGCGCGCCTAGCTTCACGGGCCCGCCCGAGCGCTATAATCAGTCATGCTGGATAAGCTCGAGTACCTTCTAGCGCTCGCCCGTGAACGAAACTTCGGCCGCGCCGCCGAAACCTGCGGCGTGACCCAGCCGACCTTCTCGGCCGGCATCAAGCAGCTCGAGGACACGCTGGGCGTCATGCTGGTCCAGCGCACCTCGCGCTTCCTGGGCTTCACCGCCGAGGGCGAGCGGGTGCTCGACTGGGCGCGCACCATCGTCGCCGACGCCCGCGCCATGCGCGCCGAGGTGCAGACGCTGAAGAAGGGTCTGACCGGCAAGCTCCGCATCGCCGCGATTCCGACCGCGCTGCCGATGGTGTCGGCGCTGACCACGCCCTATCGCGCCAAGCACCCGAACGTGAAGTTCACCATCCTGTCGCGCACCTCGATCGACATCCTGCAGATGGTCGAGAATCTCGAGGTCGATGCCGGCCTCACCTACATCGACAACGAGCCGCTCGGCCGCCTGCGCGCCGTGCCGCTCTACAACGAGCAGTACCGGCTGCTGACCTCGGCCGACAGCCCGCTCGGCGACCACGACCGGGTGACCTGGGCGGAGGTCGGCAAGATCCCGCTCTGCCTGCTGACGCCGGACATGCAGAACCGGCGCATCATCGACGGCCTGCTGCACGCCGCGGGCGCGCGCTCCGAGCCGACGCTCGAGTCGAACTCGATGATCGTGTTGTTCTCCCATGTGCGGACCGGGAGCTGGGCCAGCGTCATGCCGGAGCGGCTGGCCGACACGCTCGGCCTGACCGAAAAGCTGCGGGCGATCCCGATCATCGAGCCGGAGGTCGTTCACCAAATCGGATTGGTGGTTCCGCCACGCGAACCTATGACCCCACTCGTGTCCGCCCTTTTGGCCGAAACGAGCCGATTGGCCAGTGCCATACGGGTCGACTAGGCGATTTCAATAGAGATAATCGATCGTACAACAGGAAAGCTTTAATGCAGTCGATCTGCCCAGGGTCGATCATTGACGAGGTGTGAGAGGCGCCGGCCGCGCCCGCCTCTTTGCGCCTGAAAATCGAGGAGACGCTTCGAGTGCCCGAAGGATCACGGCCAGCCCATCAGCCACGCCATCCCGGCTCGAGTCGCCGTCGCGGCCGCACGGTCCCCAAGGGCCGGCAGATCTTCCCGTCGGCGCAGAACGACGTTCGCGCCCTGCTGGGCGATGCGCCGCGCCGGCGCGACCTGCTGATCGAGTTCCTGCACCTGATCCAGGACGAATACGGCCACATCTCCGCCAACCACCTGATGGCGCTGGCCGACGAGATGAAGATGGCCCAGGCCGAGGTCTACGAGGTCGCGACCTTCTATGCCCACTTCGACGTGGTGAAGGAGGGCGAGACGCCGCCGCCCCCAGTCACCGTCCGCGTCTGCGACAGCCTCTCCTGCGCGCTCAACGGCGCGGAGAAGGTGATCGCCGATCTCAAGGCGTCGGTCGGCGCCGATGTGCGTATCGTACGTGCGCCCTGCCAGGGCCGCTGCCACACCGGACCCGCCGTCGAGATCGGCCATCACTTCGTCGATCATGCCGACGCGACGACAGTTTGTGCGGCGATCGACGCGCACAAGCACGAGCCCGAGATCCCGGCCTACGCGGATCTCGACGTCTATCGCGCCCACGGCGGCTACCAGACCCTGCAGCGCGTCCTGAGCGGCGCGCTCAGCCGCGACCAGGTGGTCGACATCGTCGACAAGGCGGGCCTGCGCGGCTGCGGCGGCGCCGGCTTCCCGACGGCGCGCAAGTGGAAGTCGGTGCTGGGCGAGAAGGGCCCGCGCCTGATGGCGGTCAATGCCGACGAAGGCGAGCCCGGCACCTTCAAGGACCGGCACTTCCTCGAGACCGATCCGCATCGCGTGCTCGAGGGCATGCTGATCGCCGCCCACGTCGTCGAGGCGCCCGACATCTACTTCTATATTCGCGACGAGTACCCGGCGGCGCGCGAGATCCTGACCCGCGAGCTCGCCCGGTTGAGCGAGGCCGGGCTGATGGGCACCGTCCGCGTCCATCTGCGGCGCGGTGCCGGCGCCTACATCTGCGGCGACGAATCGGCGATGATCGAGAGCATCGAGGGCAAGCGCGGCCTGCCGCGCCACAAGCCGCCGCTGCCGTTCCAGGTCGGAATCTTCGGCCGGCCGACCCTGATCAACAACACCGAGACGCTGTACTGGATCCGCGACCTGATCGAGCGCGGCCCCGAGTGGTGGACCGGCCACGGCCGCAACGGCCGCAAGGGCCTGCACGTCTATTCGGTGTCGGGTCGCGTCGTCGATCCCGGCGTCAAGATCGCGCCGGCCGGCGTCACGGTGCGCGAGCTGATCGACGAATTCTGCGGCGGCATGCTGCCGGGGCACAGCTTCAAGGCCTATGTGCCGGGCGGGCCGTCGAGCGGCATCCTGCCGGCCGCGATGGGCGACATCCCGCTCGATTTCGGGACGCTCGAGGCGCACGGCAGCTTCATCGGCTCGGCGGCCGTCGTCATCCTGTCGGACAAGGACGACATGAAGGAAGCGGCCCTCAACATGATGCGGTTCTTCCGCGACGAAAGCTGCGGCCAGTGCACGCCCTGCCGGGTCGGCACCGAGAAGGCGGCGAAGCTGATGGTCGCGCGCGGCTGGGACGAGAAGCTGCTCGCCGAGCTCGCGGGCGCCATGCGTGACGCCTCGATCTGCGGCCTCGGCCAGGCGGCGCCGAACTGCGTCACCCTGACCATGAGACACTTTCCCGCTGAAGTGGGGCTCGTCAAATGAGCACGATCAAGTTCACCATCGACGGCACCGAGGTCGAAGCCAAGGACGGCGAGACCATCTGGCAGGTCGCCCAGCGCCACGACGTTGCCATCCCGCACCTCTGCTATTCGACCGCGCCGTCCTACCGGCCCGACGGCAACTGTCGCGCCTGCATGGTCGAGATCGAGGGCGAGCGCGTGCTGGCCGCCTCCTGCCTGCGCAAGCCGACGCCCGGCATGAAGGTCGGCGTTTCGACGCCGCGCGCCGAAGCCTCGCGCAAGATGGTGTTCGAGCTGCTGGTTGCCGACCAGCCCGAACGCGAGACCTCGCACGATCCTGAGTCGAAGTTCTGGAACTGGGCCGACAAGGTCGGGGTGACCACCAGCCGCTTCCCCAAGGACGAGCGGCCGGTGCTGGATATCAGCCATCCGGCAATGGCGGTGAACCTCGACGCCTGCATCAACTGCAATCTCTGCGTCCGCGCCTGCCGCGAAGTGCAGGTCAATGACGTGATCGGCATGGCCTTCCGCGGCCATCACGAGAAGATCGTCTTCGATTTCAACGACCCGATGGGCGACAGCTCCTGCGTCGCCTGCGGCGAGTGCGTGCAGGCCTGCCCGACCGGCGCCCTGATGCCGTCGGCGCTGCTCGATGCCGAGCAGCAGCGCACCGGCTATGCCGACCGCACCGTCGACAGCCTGTGCCCGTTCTGCGGCGTCGGCTGCCAGCTCACCTATCACATCAAGGACGACAAGATCCTTCATGTGACCGGCAAGGACGGGCCGGCGAACCACGAACGCCTGTGTGTGAAGGGCCGCTTCGGCTTCGACTACGCGCACCATCCCGACCGCCTGACCGTGCCGCTGATCCGCAAGGACGGCGTGCCGAAGGACGCCGACTCGGAAGTCGATCCGCGCAATCCCTGGACGCATTTCCGCGAGGCCACCTGGGAAGAGGCGATGGAACGCGCGGCCCAGGGCCTGATCGAGATCCGCGAGCGCAAGGGCGGCGCGGGGCTGGCGGGCTTCGGCTCGGCCAAGGGCTCCAACGAGGAGGCCTATCTCTTCCAGAAGCTGGTGCGCACCGGCTTCGACACCAACAACGTCGACCACTGCACGCGGCTGTGCCACGCCTCGTCGGTGGCGGCGCTGTTCGAGGGTATCGGCTCGGGCGCGGTGACGGCGCCGTTCTCGGCGGCGCTCGATGCCGAGACGATCATCGTGATCGGCGCCAATCCGACGGCCAACCATCCGGTGGCGGCGACCTTCATCAAGAACGCGGTCAAGCGCGGCGCCAACCTGATCGTCGCCGATCCACGCGGGCAAGGGCTGTCGCGGCATGCCACCATCAACCTGCGCTTCAAGCCGGGCAGCGACGTGGCGATGCTGAACGCCATGCTGCACACCATCATCAAGGAAGACCTGACCGACAAGCAGTACATCGCGGGCTTCACCGAGGGCTTCCCCGAGCTCGCCGAGAAGATCGGCGATTTCTCGCCCGAGGCGATGGAGAAGGTTTGCGGCATCCCGGCCGAGACGCTCAAGACCGTGGCGCGGATGTATGCCCGCTCCAGGGCCTCGATCATCTTCTGGGGCATGGGCATCTCGCAGCACGTGCACGGCACCGACAATGCACGCTGCCTGATCGCGCTCGCGCTCACCACCGGCCAGGTGGCACGACCCGGCACCGGGTTGCATCCGCTGCGCGGCCAGAACAACGTGCAGGGCGCGTCGGACGCCGGCCTGATCCCGATGTTCTATCCCGATTACCGGCCGGTCGAATCGCCGGCGCACGACCAGTTCGAGAAGATCTGGGGCGTGCCGCTCGATCCCAAGCGCGGCCTGACGGTGGTCGAGATCATGACCGCGATCCATGCCGGCACGATCGAGGGCATGTACATCATGGGCGAGAACCCCGCGATGTCCGATCCCGACGTGCATCACGCGCGCCAGGCGTTGGCCAAGCTGAAGCACCTCGTGGTGCAGGACATCTTCCTCACCGAGACGGCGTGGCATGCCGACGTCGTGCTGCCGGCCTCGGTGTTCCCGGAGAAGACCGGCACCTTCACCAACACCGACCGCCGCGTGCAGCTCGGCCGTACCGCGCTGCCGCTGCCCGGCCAGGCGCGGCTCGATCTCGACATCCTGATCGACCTCGCCAACCGCCTGGGCTGCGGCTGGAATTACAAGGACGTGGGCGAGGTCTACACCGAGATGGCGGGCACCATGCCGTCGCTCAAGAACATCTCCTGGGAGCGGCTGGTCAGCGAGGGCGCGGTGACCTATCCCGCCGATGCCACCGACAAGCCGGGCAACGAGATCCTGTTCGCGGCCGGTTATCCGACCAAGAGCGGCCGCGGCAAGATCGTGCCCGCCGCGGTGCGGCCGCCGGACGAGATCCCCGACGACCAGTTCCCGTTCGTGCTCTCGACGGGACGCGTGCTGGAGCATTGGCACACCGGCGCGATGACCCGGCGCTCGGCGGTGCTCGACGAGCTCGAGCCCGAGGCGATGGCCTTCCTGTCGCCGCGCGATGTCGAGCGGCTGGGCGTGGCGCGCGGCGACATGATCCGCGTCTCGACCCGCCGCGGCGCCATCGAGATCAAGGTGCGCGTCGATTCGGACGTGCCCAACGGCATGGTCTTCATCCCGTTCTGCTATGCCGAGGCGGCGGCCAATCTCCTGACCAACCCCGCGCTCGATCCGTTCGGCAAGATCCCCGAATTCAAGTTCTGCGCCGCCCAGGTCGAGCCCTTGAAGGCGATGGCCGAGGCCGCCGAATAGGGAATGGCCCAGCTTTCCGACGATTGCTTCGCTTTCGGCGGCAGCCTGCTCGGCATCGACGCCGCCCGGCAGATGATCGTCGAGCGCGTGACGCCGGTCGCCGGCATAGAGCGCGTGCCGCTGCGCCAGGCGCTGGGCCGCATCCTGGCCGAGGACATCGCGGCGCCGATCGCCGTGCCGGGCTACGACAACTCCGCCGTCGATGGCTACGCGGTGCGCTTCGACGACCTGCATTCAGACAAGCCCACGACGCTGCGCTGTATCGATCGCGTCGCTGCCGGCCACGATCCGTCGGCGGCGCTCAGCGCCGGCATGGCGACGCGCATCTTCACCGGCGCCCTGCTGCCCGAGGGCGCCGACGTCGTGATCATGCAGGAGGATTGCGAGCGCGACGGCGACCAAGTGCTCATCCGCCCCGGCATCAAGCGCGGCGCCAACACCCGCAAGGCCGGCGAGGACGTGGCCCTTGGCGCCGCTGCCTTGCCGGCCGGCAAGCGGCTGGGGCCGGCCGATCTTGGCCTGCTCGCCGCGCTGGGCTTCGTCGAGGTGCCGGTGCGCCGCAAGCTCATCGTCTCGCTGCTGTCGACCGGCGACGAGGTGCGCGAGCCCGGCGAACTGCTGCGGCGCGGCCAGATCCACGACGCCAACCGCTACATCCTGGCCGGCCTGCTCGAGCGGCTGGGGGTCGAGGTCTCCGACCGCGGCATCGTGCGGGACGAGCCGGCCGTCCTGAGCGAGGCGCTGCAGCGCGCCGCCGCCGAAAGCGACCTGATCATCACCTCGGGCGGCGTCTCGACCGGCGAGGAGGACCATGTCCGCGCCGCCATCGCCAATCACGGCTCTCTTTATTTCTGGCGGCTGGCGATCAAGCCCGGCCGGCCGGTCGCCATGGGCCAAATCGGCAGCACGCCGCTGGCCGGCCTGCCGGGAAATCCGGTCGCCGCGCTGCTGACCTTCGCGCTCGTGGCTCGACCGATGATTGAGTCCTTGTGCGGTGCAGCACCGTACATCGCGAAGCGATTTCGGGTCCTAAGCGACTTTCCCTACAAGAAGAAAAGCGGCCGGCGGGAGTATGTCCGCGCCTCGCTTGTCGCAGTGCCGAACGGCGCGGCCCGGGTCAGGCGGTATCCCAAGGAAGGCGCCGGGATGCTCACCTCCCTCACCGAAACGGATGGGCTGGTTGAGTTGCCTGAAGAAACTACCCGCCTGGAGCCGGGAGCCGAGGTCAGCTTCATTCCCTATAGCGAGTTGATTTAGCGGCCTAATTTAGGGGTCCCTAGCTCACAGTCATTTGTTGTGAATCCCCTATGACCCCATTGAAATTCGGGATCTAACGTTTCACTGTGTGAACGGTGAAAAATGAAGCCGGCACGTTGGGACAAGGTGTCGGCAAGGGGAACGGAGCGCACAACATGGCCGTCACTCGTCGGCAGTTCATGCGTGTCAGCGCGGCTGGCATCGCAGCCTCGACCGTAGGTGCCCTGGGCTTCGGTGATGCGGGCGAGGCGCTCGCGGCCGGAGTTCGACCCTTCAAGCTCGAGCGCGCAACCGAGACGCGCAACGCCTGCCCCTACTGTGCGGTGGCATGCGGCGTCCTGATCTATTCGATGGCCGACGGCACGGCGAAGGATGCCAAGGCCAAGGTCGTGCATATCGAGGGCGATCCCGATCATCCGGTGAATCGCGGCACGCTCTGCCCGCGCGGCGCGGCGTCGCTCGGCTACGTGCACAGCGTCAACCGTCTCAAGTATCCGATGCACCGCAAGCCCGGCAGCGACAAGTTCGAGCGGGTGAGCTGGGACTTCGCGCTAGAGCGCATCACCAAGCTGATGAAGGAAGACCGCGACAAGAACTTCATCGCCAAGAACCGCGATGGCGTCACGGTCAACCGCTGGCTGACCACCGGTTTCTTCGGCGGCTCCTCGCTCAGCAACGAGGCGGGCTACCTCACCTACAAGTTCGTCCGCTCGACCGGGATACTCGCGTTCGAGGACCAAGCTAGAATTTGACACGGTCCAACGGTGGCCAGTCTTGGCCCCACCTTCGGCCGCGGCGCGATGACGAACTCTTGGAACGACATCAAGAACACTGATCTCGTTCTGATCATGGGCGGCAATGCCGCCGAAGCACACCCCTGCGGCTTCAAGTGGGTCACCGAAGCCAAGGCCAACAACGGCGCCAAGCTGATCGTGGTCGATCCGCGCTTCACGCGCTCGGCCGCGGTGGCCGACGTCTATGCGCCGATCCGCCCGGGCACCGACATCGCGTTCCTGTCGGGCGTGATGCGCTACCTGCTGGCGAACGGCAAGATCCACCGCGAATACGCCAAGGCCTATACCAACGCGACCTACCTCGTGAAGGAAGGCTTCAAGTTCGAGGACGGCCTGTTCGCGGGCTACGACGAGGCGCGCAAGAACTATGTCGACCGCTCGACCTGGGAATACCAGTTCGACGACCAGGGCATGGTCAAGGTCGACGACACGCTGCAGGACCGCAACTGCGTCCTCAACCTGCTCAAGGTCCATGTCGAGCGCTACACGCCCGAGATGGTCGAGCGCATCACCGGCACGCCCAAGGCGAAGTTCCTGCAGATCTGCGAGATGATCGCCTCGACGTCGACGCCCGACCGCACCATGACGTCGATGTACGCGCTGGGCTGGACCCAGCACACGACCGGCGCCCAGAACATCCGCTCGATGGCCATGATCCAGCTGCTGCTCGGCAACATGGGCATGCCGGGCGGCGGCGTGAACGCGCTGCGCGGCCATTCCAACGTGCAGGGCATCACCGACCTGGCGCTGCTGTCGACCTCGACGCCGGGCTACCTGGTGCTGCCGACCGATCGCGAAGCGACCTACGACGACTACATGAAGTCGCGCCGCTTCAAGCCGATGCGGCCGGGCCAGACCAGCTTCTGGCAGAACTACGAGAAGTTCTTCGTCAGCCAGCAGAAGAGCTTCTTCGGCAAGGCGGCGACCAAGGACAACAACTGGGCCTACGACTACCTGCCCAAGTTCGACGTCAGCTACGACGTGCTGAAGATGGTCGACATGATGGCGGCCGGCCAGATGAACGGCCTGTTCTGCCAGGGCCTCAACATCCTGCTGGCCTCGCCCAACAAGACCAAGGTCGCGACCGGCCTCGCCAAGCTCAAGTGGATGGTGGTGATCGATCCGCTCGAGACCGAGACCGCGCGCTTCTGGGAGAACCACGGCGAGTTCAACAACGTCGATCCCAAGGCGATCCAGACCGAGGTCATCCAGCTTCCCGCCTCGACCTATGCCGAGGAGGAGGGCAGCGCCACCAACTCCAGCCGCGTGATCATGTGGCACTGGAAGGCGGTCGAGGGGCCGGGCGAGTCCAAGAGCGACATGGAGATCATGTCCGCCCTGCATCTCCGGCTGAAGGCGCTCTATGCCAAGGACGGCGGCGCCTTCCCCGAGCCGATCGTCAACACGACCTGGGACTACAAGACGCCGGAGAATCCCGATCCGGCCGAGGTCCTGAAGGACATCAACGGCTACGCGCTCGAGGACATTCCCGACCCGGCCGATCCCAGCAAGGTGCTGCTGGCCGCCGGCAAGCTGCTGCCGACCTTCGGCCTGATGCGCGACGACGGCAAGACGTCGGGCGGCATGTGGATCTACACCGGCGTCTATACCGAGGCCGGCAACATGTCGATGCGCCGCGACGCGGCCGACCCGACCGGGCTCGGCATCCATCCCAACTGGGGCTTCTCCTGGCCGGCCAACCGCCGCGTGCTCTACAACCGCGCCTCGGCCGATCCCGACGGCAAGCCGTGGAGCCAGCGCAAGAAGTACCTCGAATGGAACGGCCAGCGCTGGGCCGGCGGCGACGTGCCGGACTACGGCCCGACGATCGCGCCGGACAAGAATGTCGGCCCGTTCATCATGAACCAGGAAGGCACCGCGCGGCTGTTCGCCCGCGCCGCCATGCCGGACGGACCGTTCCCCGAGCATTACGAGCCGATGGACGCCTACATCGCCAACCCGCTGCATCCCAAGGTCACCGTCAATCCGGTGGTCCGGGTGTTCGCGGCCGATGCCAAGTCGTTCGGCACGCCGGACAAGTTCCCGATCGTGGCGACCAGCTACCGCCTCGCCGAGCACTTCCACTACTGGACCAAGAACGTCCACGACAACGCCGTGCTGCAGCCCGAGATGTTCGTCGAGATGGGCGAGCGGCTGGCCAAGGCCAAGGGCATCAAGGACGGCGACTGGGTCGAGATCTCGAGCCAGCGCGGCGCGATCAAGGCCAAGGCCTGCGTGACCAAGCGCATCCGGCCGATCATGGTCGACGGCAAGCCGTGCGACGTGGTCGGCCTGCCGATCCATTTCGGCTTCATCGGCCTCACCCGCAAGTCGCAGCCGGTGAACACGCTGACGCCGTCGGTCGGCGATGCGAGCGTCAACACGCCCGAGTACAAGGCGTTCCTGGTCGACGTGAAGAAAACAACGCCACCGGCCGGCTCGCAGCCGGCGACGGTCTAAGGGGAGGGTAAGATGTCCGTACTCCAAGCCCTCGACCTTCGCCGCCGCTCCGCCTCGACCGTGCCGCCGCCGCCCGCCGGCAAGGCGCCGGCGGTCGAGGTCGCCAAGCTGATCGACGTCTCCAAGTGCATCGGCTGCAAGGCCTGCCAGACCGCGTGCCTGGAATGGAACGATCTGCAGCAGCCGATCGGCTTCACCGACGGCACCTATAACAACCCGACCGACCTGACGCCGGCCTCGTTCACGGTGATGCGCTTCACCGAGTACGAGCAGGGCGACAACCTCGAATGGCTGATCCGCAAGGACGGCTGCATGCATTGCGACGATCCGGGCTGCCTCAAGGCCTGCCCGGCGCCGGGTGCGATCGTGCAATACACCAACGGCATCGTCGACTTCATCTCGGAGAACTGCATCGGCTGCTCCTACTGCGTGAAGGGCTGCCCGTTCAACATCCCGCGCATCAGCAAGGTCGACCACAAGGCCTACAAGTGCACGCTGTGCTCCGACCGGGTGGTGGTCGGCCAGGCGCCGGCCTGCGCCAAGGCCTGCCCGACCCAGGCGATCTTCTTCGGCACCAAGGCCGACATGACCGCGCACGCCGCCAAGCGCATCACCGACCTGAAGTCGCGCGGCTACAAGAACGCCGGCCTCTACGATCCGCCGGGCGTCGGCGGCACGCATGTGATGTACGTGCTGCACCACGCCGACAAGCCGTCGCTCTATTCCGGCCTGCCCGACGATCCCAAGATCAGCCCGATGGTCGGGCTGTGGAAGGGCATGATGAAGCCGATCTCGCTCGCGGCCATCGCCTTCGCCGGGGTGTTCGGTCTGCTGCACTACGTCGCCAAGGGCCCCAACCGCGTCACCGAGCATGACGAGGAGAAGGCGGCCGAGCTCGACGAACGCAAGGGGGCATGACGGTGGAAGCCAAGCCTGTCAGCCGCTACACCACCGCCGCCCGCATCAACCACTGGATCACGGCGGTGTCGCTGATCCTGCTGGCGCTGAGCGGGCTCGCGCTGTTCCATCCCTGGCTGTACTTCCTGACCGGCCTGTTCGGCGGCGGCCAGCTCACGCGCGCGCTCCATCCGTGGATCGGCGTGGTGCTCGCGGTCAGCTTCCTCGGCCTCTTCATCCGCTTCTTCACGCTCAATTTCTGGAAGCGCGAGGACACGGTGTGGATGAAGAACCTCGGCAAGGTGATCAACAACGAGGAAGAGGGCCTGCCCGAGCTCGGCAAGTACAATGCCGGCCAGAAGCTGGTGTTCTGGGGCCAGTCGATCCTGATCCTGCTGCTGTTCTGCAGCGGTGTCGTGCTCTGGGACACCTACTTCGCCGACCTCACCACGATCGACCAGAAGCGGCTCGCCGCCGTGGCGCACGCGCTGTGCGCGATCGGCGCGATCCTGATCTGGATCGTGCATGTCTATGCCGCGATCTGGGTGAAGGGCACGATCAGCGCCATGACCCGTGGCACGGTGACCGGCGGCTGGGCGTGGAAGCATCATCGCAAGTGGTTCCGCCAGGAAGTCGGCAAGCCCTGAGCATCCCGGAAAACACGCTCGGCGAGATCGCCGAGGGCGATCCCGTCCGACTGCCCGATGCAACGACAGTCTTCCGCCAGCGCAGCCAGCGCCTCGCCGTGCTCGCCGGGGGCCATGAGCTGCAGGGTTTCCTGCGCATGCTGGGCGCGGTCATGGCCGCCCAGCACGCCATCCTCGAGGGCCTGCCGGCGGGCGCGCCCGATGACGTGTGGCAGACGGCGCTGCGCGCGCTCCTCGACAAGGTCGATCCCGCGCTGCTGCCTGAGCCCGCCCGCCAGGCGCGCGATGCGTTGAAGGCCGCGAGCGCCGAGGAGCTCAAGGCGCTGGCCGATCATTTCCTCGCGGGCGAAGTCGCGGCCGGTGAGACCGCCCGCCTGGTGTTCGTGGTGGCCGCCCTGCAGGTCGCCTGGACCCGTATGGCCGCGCGGCTCGACAAGGCGAACGTCAAGATCAGCGAGCAGCATCCCGGCCTCTGCCCGGTCTGCGCCTCGCCGCCGGTCGCGGGCGTGATCGAACCGGGCGGCACCAAGTTCGGCCATCGCCATCTGCACTGCTCGCTCTGCGCCACGCAGTGGCGGCACGTGCGGGTGCGCTGCGTGCATTGCGGCAGCACCGACAAGATCTCGTTCCGGCAGATCGCCGGCACGACGTACCTGCGCGCCGAATGCTGCGAGAGCTGCCGCGGCTACTCCAAGGTCTTCTATCTCGAGGGGGCGAAGGCGGTGGAGCCGTTCGCCGACGATATAGCCTCGCTCGGCCTCGACCTGATGGTCGGCGAGGAAGGCTTCTCGCGCATCGCCAACCCGTTCGTGCTGGGCGATGGCGCCGAGCATTGAGGCGCTGCTGGCGCGGGCCATGGCCGCCTGGACCGCGGGCGAGCATGGCGTCGCGCTCGATCTCTGGGCGCCGCTGGCGCACCAGGGCGTGGCCCGGGCGCAGAGCAACATGGGGGCGGCCTTCCTCCAGGGCACCGGCGTCGAGCGCGATCCGGACAAGGCGGTCGTCTGGCTGCGGCGCGCGGCCGAGCAGGGCGATGCCGGCGGCCAGCGCAACCTCGCTCTTTGCCACTACGAAGGCTGGGGCGTGCCGCAGGATCATGCCGAGGCGGCGCGCTGGTACGAGAAGGCGGCCGCGCAGGGCGATGCCGATGCGCAGGACATGCTGTCCTGGATGAAGCTGGTCGGCGGCGGCATTGCGATCGACTACGAAGCCTCGCGTCTTTGGGCCGAGAAGGCCGCGGCGCAAGGCAAGGCCGCGGCGATGGCCCGGCTGGGCGACCTCCATCACAACGCGCTGGGGGTCGAGCGCGACCCGGCCAAGGCTGCCCACTGGTGGGCGCAGGCCGCGCGGCTCGGCCATCCCGAGGCGCAGGCGATGCTGGGGGCCGCGTATCTCGCCGGCAAGGGCGTGGCGCGCGACCCGGTCGAGGCGCTGCACTGGCTGCTGCGGGCCGAAGCGGGCGGCGCGGGCGAGCTGGCCGCCGGCTTCCTGCGCGAGGCGCGGGCGCATGCCAAGGCCTCGCAGCGGCTGGAAGCCGAGCGTCGCGCTGCTGTACCCTTGAGCTGACATGCCGAGTGCACCTGAGTCCCTGATCGCCCGCCTGCAAGCGGACTGCACCGCCGCCGAAGCGGCCGAGCGTTCGGTGCGGGCGAGCGTCGATGCGCAGATCAAGGCCGCCGAGGCCGCGCGCGCCTTCGCGTGGCGGCGGCTCAATGCGCTCACCGACATGGCCAAGGCCGCGGCGGACGAGCCCGATCCGGAAGCGTCGATCGAGCGGCAGCTGGTGGCGCTGTTCCGCGAGATCGGCTGGCTCGAGACCTCGCTCACCGAGCTGGGCGAAGGGGCGCAGCCGCTGATCGACGCATTGCGGCCGATCGCCGAGGCACTGCACGCGCAAGCCCATCCGGCGCCGGTCGAGGAGGGCCAGGAGCCGGCACCCGTTGCCGATCCGATCGAGGCGTTCCGCGCCTTCGAGGCCTGGTACGAGCGCGAGCGCGGCCAGCCGTTCCTGAAAGTGTACGAGCGGTACGTGCCGCCCACTCCGGTGGTCGAGTTCTGATGACCGAGTTCGAGCACTGGCTCAAAGCGCAGTTCGCCGAGACCGGCGCCTTCACCGTCTTCATCGTCCTGGTGCGCATCACGGGCGACGCCGTCGAGCCGCAGAAATCGACCTTCGCCCAGATGATCGGCGACGACATGACGTGGGCCGAGATGACGGCGCTGCTGGCCGGGGCGCGCTCTAATTGGGACGGCGTCGGCTTCTTCGTCGGGCTGGCCCATGACGGCGGGCCGATGGCGGACGACGAAGCGCGGTCGAAGCTCAAGGAGATCGAGACGGAGCTGCGAGCCGATCCGCTTCTGCTGAACCGCGGACGCCTGTTCGATCGTCAGGGGCGTCTCATGGAGGTCGAGACCGCCTGACGGCGATATGAATCGCCTTAAGGGGCGATCTCGCTGGTCATGCGGTCGAGCAGCTTGCGGTCGGGATAGGCACCGAGGCCGGCCTGCGCGTTGTCGCGCATGTGCTCGGGCTTGGCCGTGCCGGGGATGACGCAGGTCACGGCCGGCTGGGCGAGCACGAACTTCAGCAGGATCTGCGCCCAGCTGGTGCAGCCGATCTCGCCCGCCCAATCGGGCAGCTTGCGCGCCGACAGCTTGCGCAGCAGCCCGCCGCCGCCGAACGGCTGGTTGATCAGCATGGCGATGCCGTTGGTCAGGCAGAAGCGCAGCAGCCGGCGCTCGATGCCGCGGTCGTCGAGCGCGTAGTTCACCTGCACGAAGTCGAAGCCGCCCATCCGCAGCACCGCCTCGAGCTCGTCATGCATCGACTCGGTGTAGTGCGTGATGCCCATCAGCCGGAGGCGGCCCTCGGCCTTCCACGCCTTGAGCGTCGGCAGGTGGGTCTTCCAGTCGACCAGATTGTGGATCTGCATCAGGTCGATCTTGTCGGTGCGCAGCCGCTTGAACGACTGCTCCATCTGCGCGATGCCCTCGGTCTTGCCGTGCGTCCACACCTTGGTGGCGAGGAAGGCCTTGCTGCGCGTTCCGGCGTCGGCCAGCAGGTCGCCGACCACCGCTTCCGAGCGGCCGTACATCGGCGAGCTGTCGATCACCGAGCCGCCCGCCTCGAACAGCGCCTTCAGCACCTCGGCGCGCGGCGCCCGCTCGGCGGGTGCAGGCCCGACATCGAAGGTCTGCCAGGTGCCGCAGCCGACCACGGGGAGCTGCTCGCCCGACGACGGGATATGGCGGGTGTGCATGCGAGGTCCTGTTTGCGCAAACGCCGGCCGCGCCAGCAGCGCCGCGCCGGCGAGATGGAGGAAGGAGGAACGCCTGAGCATCATGATGTGCACCTCATGACAGGCCCACCTTGAAGTCGGGCGCATTGCCCGAGACGTCAACCCGCTTGCCGTTCACGATCACGCGCGGCGCCTCCTTGAGGCCGGAGATCGCGAGACGCTGGGCGACGTCGGGGCCGCCCTGATGGTCGATGAAGACCTCGCGCGACCACGGCCGATACTCCAGCCGCAGCAGGCCGACCCGGCCCTCGGCCTTGAAGCTCGCGCCGTCGCGCGTGGCGAGCGACCAGGCCTGCGGATCGGGCAGCGGATTGTAGGCGATCACGCCGCCGCTCTTGGGATCGCAGATCAGGTAGGCCTTGCGGCCCGGCTCGCCGGTCAGCACGGCGCCATTCTTCTCCAGCCGGCCGGTCGAGCCCTGCTGTGCCCAGCCCGTGTCGCGGTCGAGGCCGGGCGCCAGGTACGGCCATTGGCCGTTCAGCCGCCGCACCGGCATCATCTTCTCCTGCTGGCCGGGATTGACCGCGAAGTGGGTCTCCGACGGCTGGCCGAAGTCGCTGGTGAACGACGCCTCCATCAGGTCGCTGCCGGTCTTGTAGGCGACCTCGAGCAGGTTCTGGTCGGCGCGCCACGCCGTCGTCAGCGTGTTGGCCGCGATGTGGCGCTGGAAATTCTCGAAGCTGCCGTGCTGGTCGGCATCGCCCAGCTCGAGCACGAAGGCGCCGTAGGTGCGGCTGGTCAGTCCCTTGAGATCGAGCGAGGCGAGCGGCACCGGCTGCGGCTTGCGCAGGTTGATCATGGTGACGGTGAGGGCCGGCGCGATCACCGCGTTGGTCGGCGGCGCCTTGCCCGCGCCGCCCGGCCCGATCTCGATCTCGGCGTCGCGCCCGAGATCGGTCGGCGCGATCGGCAGGATCGCGAGGTAGCTGACGCCGTCGCGGATCACGATGCGATCGCTCGCCTTCGAGCGATGCGGGAAGGACGTGATCCGCCGGCCGCCGACGTAAATCTCCCAGTCCTTCCTTTCAGCGAAGTTCCACAGGCCGATCACGGTCGCGAGCTGCTGCACCGAATCCTTCTCGCCCTTGGCGAAGGCACGCAGGAAGCGTTCGCGGTTGTTCCAGGGCTTGGCGAAGACGATGGCGCGGTTGCGGCTCTGGAAGGTGATCGGCAGCCCGGCTTCCTCGCTGTGGCCCTCGTGGGTGTTGGCGAGATCCGGATCGTTGGCGGCATAGCGCATGGTGAGCGTGCCGATCTCCTCCATGCGCACGGGCTTCCTGGGCTCGCGCACCCATTGCGCCATGACATCGACCGTGCCGCCGCGCACGTCGGCCGAGGCGAGGCCGTGCCAGCGGCCCTGATAGGACCGGCGCCACAGCGGCGGCTTGAAGTTGTTGCGCGTGGTCTCGGCGGCGGTGTCCTCGAACGGCACCGGCTTGTCGTCGATCAGGCCGGCGACCCAGTCCGGCATCCAGGGCTGCTGCAGGGTCTGGATCGCAACCCGGCCCGGCGGGAAGTCGTAGCCCCACACCGGCAGGCCCTGCGCCCTGCCGTCGGGCCCGGCGTCGACATGGATCAGCGTGCCTTCCCTGGACAGCGTATGCAGCGCGCCGTAGATGCCGTCCTGCTCGACCAGCACGCCGGACAGCCGCGCGCGGCCCGAGCAGGCGACGAAGCGCCGGGTCCGCGAGTGATACGACGAGATCAGCATCTCCATCGTGCGGTCGAGCACGATGCGGCCCATCAGCCGGTCGGTCGGCGACGGCCCGTAATCGGCGATCATCTTCTGGCCGCTGAGCGTGATCGACACGTAGTAGTGGTCGAGCATCTCCTGCGTGCTGCCGTCGAGGAACGCCCAGAAGCGCAGCACCAGCGTCTCGAGCCCGTGCCGTCCGTCGGCGATCGGCTTCTCCGCGCCGATCACGCCGCCACCCAGCAGCGCCCCCATCGCCGCGGTGTGATTGAAGTTCTGCGTGCTGACGTCGTAGTTGTAGCCGTTGCGGAAGAACGAGGCGCGGCCGCGCCAATCGTGATTGCGCCGCCAGTAGTCGATCGCGTCGGGACTCTGCGGATGCACGAACGCGCTGGTCGGCACGTCGGGCTGCAGCCAGGCGGTCCAGTAGGCGCGGACATGGTCCTGCGCCGGCGCCGGCATCAGCTCGCGGAACACGTACCAGTGCAGCAGGTCGTCCTGGATCGACCAGCCCTGCCAGTAGCGCGGCGGCATCGACATCAATTCCTTGATGTGGCCGAGATAGGCCTTGTAGTCGGCCTCGCTCCTGATGCGGCCCCAGGCGCTGACCCGGTCGCCCGCCGCGGCCATCAGCTCGGCGAGCCGCTTGGCCTCCCAGTCCGGCCGCGTCCCGCGCACCTGCATCGCCCGCCGCGCCCGCTCGGCCACCTCCGCCGGCGTCGGCATCGTCGCGGTCGGTCGCGAGCCGTCGGGCTGGCTGCGCTCCCACTCGGCGCGCAGCGACAAGGGCAGGCTGACCGAGACCGTGCCGCCGGTGCGCCGCATCGCCAGCACCAGGCGCGGCGCGGTGAAGCGCAGCCCATGGCCGCCGGTCGGCATCGCCCATTCATAGGCGTCGCCCGGCGCACGGTAGCGGGTGTCGTAGGTCTCTTCCTTGCGCAGCAGGAAGCCGCTCTGCTCCAGCCAGCGCAGCCGCGCGCCGGCCTCGCGCTCGACCGCCGCGGTCGCCAGCAGGCGGGTGATGTCGACCCTCGCCACGTCGTTGTACTTCGACAGCTCCTGAGGCTCGCCGATCTCGGCGCCGCGGTCGCGCGCGTCGCCGGCGCCATAACGCGCCCAGTAGCGCTTGCCGTTGACCGACGCGTTGAAGGTCGGGCCGGTCTCCTTGTCGGCCTTCCAGGGATGGCGCACCGGCCAGGCCCGCACGTGCCAGTTCGGCGGGTTCTCGGTCCACGGCTTGCGGCCGATGCCGTCGCGGCAGAGATAGCCGTCGGGCACGATCTCGGTGCCGGCGAAGTTCATCACCAGCTCGGCCTGGGCGAGCACGCGGCCGGGGCGCAGCAGGTCGGCGATCTCGTCGGCCGCGGTCGGGAAGCGCAGCAGCACCGAGCGGTGCACCGCATCGATCGTCATGCCGCCCGGCATCGGCGTGTCCCATTGCCGGCCGTCGAGGGTCGCGGTTTCGCTTTGCGTGATCTCGAACGAGTCCTGCCCGCGCTGCGCGAAAGCGGATGGAGCGGCCAGGGTGCCGGCGGCGATGATCAGATTGCGGCGGAGCATGCTACGTTGGCATTAGGAGGAGCAGTAGCGATGATCCAGCGCAAGCAGCGCATCCCGATGCGCGACCTTTCGACCCTGTCGGCCGAGGACCGCGAGACGGTCGAGAAGAACTCGATGAACGGCCGCATTTTCAACATCTTCAAGGTGCTCGCCCACCATCCCAAGCTGGTGAAGCGCTGGACGCCGTTCGCCGGCCACGTCCTCGGCAAGCAGACGCTGCCCTTTCGCGATCGCGAGCTTCTGATCCTGCGCATCGGCTTCCTGAACCAGGCCGAGTACGAGTTCGCCCAGCACGAGCTGATCGCCAAGAAGGGCGGCATCACCGACGCCGAGATCACGCGGCTGCAGGACGGGCCCAAGGCCGCCGGCTGGAGCGAGAAGGAGTCCGCCCTGCTGCAGGTGGCCGACGACCTGTTCGAGAACTCCGTCGTCTCCGACGAGACCTGGGAGACGCTCGCCAAGCACTACTCGACCGAGCAGCTGATGGACGCGGTCTTCACCGTCGGCCAGTACAACCTCGTGTCGTGGGCGCTCAACAGCTTCGGCGTGCCGCTCGACGACTTTTTGCCGGGCGCGAAGAAATAGTCGTCGCTGGGTGCGCGCCACTCCAGTGGCGCGTCATGCTCATGCGGACCGCGCGCATCTACGCATGCGGCGTCCTGCCTCGCACGCGTCGCTCTCGAATCCCCATGTGTTGCCGCGCGGTGCGTGGCCGGCACCTTGAGGGGCAGCGCACTCAACGCGCCGGGTTTTGACTTCTCCACGTTCCAGTGGGCTGAAGTGCTCCGCGTCGGTATAGGCGCCGGAGTGGCGTACTTGGGCAAGAACCTGCTCACGACCCAAACGGCTGGTTCATGGGCGCCATACGAGCCCGCTAGGTCTCGTATACGCCATCAGGAACGACGAAACGGCCGGAGACGGCCCTTTCCCTATTTCTGAGCTCCATACCCGCCTCCATGCGGTCTGGCGGGCTCGCGGAGCGTGACCTCGACGCCTGCCCGATCGAGCGCGTCATAGATGAGGGTCATGAGCTCTTGGGCGGTAGGGTGCTGCCCTTCCGTTAAGCGCTGGTGCAGATCCCGGATGACCGGATGGACAATCTCCGCGAAGGCGGCCGAGTTCATCGGCAGCTCGCCGCGGTTCGTATGGATGACCTCGTAGACTCTGCGGGAGACGTGGAGCGGTGGCTCCTTCGATCGCCGGGACCAGAGCGGCATCGCATGGACGCCGACCGAAATGGCGAACTGGTCCAGAAAGGAGTGTTTGGGCATTTGCATGAGAACATGCTGCGAACGTTTGCCCAAGAGTCAAGATTGAGTCGTTGTGAAGGTGTGCTTTACGTAATACGGAGCGAACCGTGTTAAGAAGAACTTGCGAGTTAATATGCATCTCCCTTTGGATAATTTGTCTCCGAATCGCATGCCGAAACTATGTAAAGAATTGTGCTCTAAATGGTGGAGCGCACGATATATTTGCTCTATCTCTTTGATATTAATGAAGGTCTGACCAGTTATCCACAGATGAGCGAGCGAGCGAAAAAGACTCGCGTTGCTCGGCCGGCTGGGCTACGTTACGGGCCTGATGTCGAAGCCGCTTCCGCAGCGCTCCTACCGAAGGAAACGCGTTCGGCCCCGTAAGCCGCCCTACGTGTCGCACAGGCTCTTCACGGCCTACCGCGGCATGATGGACCTGCTTGGCCTGCCGGAATTCATCCGGCGCGAGGAGCTGCCGGTCCAGACCTACGGCAAGAAGGCGAGCCTCCACACGGCGCTCCAGGCGATGGGATACATCGACGTAGAGGATCGTCCGACCGACCTCATGCGGTCTTGGCTCTCGCCCCAGCCCAATCACACCGACAGCGCGATCCTTACGGGCCTGCAGAACGCCTACCCGTACCTGTTCGAGGACGACGTCGACCTCGCCAAGATCACCCAGGAAGAGCTTTCCGAGAAGATCAGCCAGGAGTCCGAAGTCTTCGGCAGCACTCTCGCCAAGACCGTCGCCTTCTTCATCCTGACCGCCAAGTCGGTCGGGCTCCCCCTGCGTCACGACATCCTGAAAAGAAACTACACCGAGGCTCCTATGAAGCCGACAAACGAACCCAAACCGGCTTCGGCGCCATCCGACGACATCCTCCGGCAATTGATCGCCGGCTTCCCGAAGTTCGATCCAAGCTGGGATGCAGAGCGTCAGAAGCAGTGGTTTGAGACCGTGCAGGGCTTCCAGCGCCTCGCGCTCAGAAACGAAAACGGCGACCAGTAACGACTGGTCGCCGCGTAGAAACGTGCCGGAGTGACGGCTGGTACCCGTGTCACTTCGGGGTCCCCTCCACAAGGACCTGGCGCCCCCCTTCCATAAGGGGGCGTCGCACCCGCTAACCTTGGCCTGCTTCCTTCACGGAGGCGGGCCGAGTGATTCCAGGAAGGTACCACAAATGGGCCGTTCATGGGCTAGGTCAAGGTGCCCACATCGACCGGCACCCGCGGAGATGTTTATGAATGACGATGACGCCCCGACGTTGATCCCAGGTAGCCTCCTGGCTTTGCTTCGGGACTATTGGAATCCCGCTCAGGATGGCTTCAGCCACTTCGAGGTCAATCACACCGATGACCGGCGGACCGATGCGAGCGGCTATGTCTATCGCAGGGGCACAGACGCGAACCCAGACCTAGGACCCACGTTCTCCAGCCAGGAGGCGGCTGCTCTCGCCAAAGAAGATCTGTTCGAACGTTTCTTCGAGACGGACGGCGAGACCCACGTCCTCAACGAGCACGCGCAACATGCGATCCAGGATTTTCTAGAAGAAACCTACGCTGCATGGGCCAAGTGCCAGGAACGCTTGAACCGCATCCGCTGACCTTTCTCCATAAGAATATGGAAGCGGCACGCCCGACCTACTTTTTCAAGTACATGAGCAGCGGCGTCGTCCCGCTCGTTCTTCAAAACAGAACGCTGCGGTGGAGCACCCCCGGATTGCTCAACGATCCGTTCGACATGCAGTTCGACCTCCATGTCGAGGTGGACCGAGAGAAGCTGCGGGCGCTAACGCTTCGGAAGCATTGGGACGCATGGTACGGCCCAAGCTATGTGCCGCACCCCGATAGCAAGATGGGAAAATTCATCAGTAGCAACCGACACCGCGCGCCAAAGCTTTCGCGTGAGGCTTTCGCCGAAAAATTCCACAACATGTCCGATAATAGCTTAGACAATTTGATCAGCCATCTTCCCGAGCGCCATAAGGAAGTTAGGGCGTCCATCGCAACAACCAAGGTTCTTTGCCTCAGTGCCGTTGGAGACAGCTTGCCCATGTGGGCCTACTACGCCGAAAACCATCAAGGCGCGGTTCTACGGTTCAAGCGGCATAGCGACGTGGATAGCCTTTATCCTCTGGCGCGCGCCGTTACCTACACTCAACAGATGCCGCGCCTATTCGATGAAGAAAGGCTTTCGGATATTGGGGCGGGATTGGCAACGACCCAGAGCCCGGACCTTATAGAGCGCTTGGTCTACACCAAAGCAAAAGCCTGGGAGCATGAGCAAGAATGGCGACTGTTCCTCGGTCAAGGACGCGCGCCGGGCGACCCTGTAGAATATATACCGTTCTTCGCACTTGAACTCGACGCCGTCATCTTGGGCTGCGCAATGACGGATGACTGCCGGATGGCTGTCGCGGACCTAACCCGAAGTCTCTATCCGCATACAAAAGTTCTGCAGGCGGCAAAGTCTGACCGCGACTTCAAATTGGTCATCCCTGAGGCTTAGCGGTCCGTGTTGCGCCGTAGAATATGCATTGTGAGACTTATCAGGCCGCAAGTGGCAATTGCACGCCCTCAAGTCTTTTTGAGCGAGGGCGATGTACTCGGGGTTCAATTCGATGCCCAGGTATTGCCGTCCATGTGCGACAGCCGCAGTTGTTCCGCTGCCCCTAGCGGGCTCGTATGGCGCCCATGAACCAGCCGTTTGGGTCGTGAGCAGGTTCTTGCCCAAGTACGCCACTCCGGCGCCTATACCGACGCGGAGCACTTCAGCCCACTGGAACGTGGAGAAGTCAAAACCCGGCGCGTTGAGTGCGCTGCCCCTCAAGGTGCCGGCCACGCACCGCGCGGCAACACATGGGGATTCGAGAGCGACGCGTGCGAGGCAGGACGCCGCATGCGTAGATGCGCGCGGTCCGCATGAGCATGACGCGCCACTGGAGTGGCGCGCACCCAGCGATGATCCACAATTTGTGGATAGTGCTTCTGCGGGCATGACCATTCTGGGCAATGGAACGATTAACGCCCTTTGATTCTCCATCCGAATTCGGCCGAATTTTCCGTTCCATTGCCCATAATAGGTGATCTCCGCAGACATCCGTAGACTCCGCGCGCACGGCCCCATCGATCGGCGCCGAAGGAGCATGCGTCATGTCCATTGCCCATTCCGAGGCCGCGGAGACGGCCTGCGCGCCGTGGCCCGAGCTCGATCGGCGTTTCCTGCAGAGCGGGCACCGGGCCGTCCCGCCGCCGTTTCCCCTCGAGGTCATTCCCGAGGCCTGGCGGTCCTGGATCGAAAGCCATGCGCAGGCCTCGACCTGCATCGACTACATCGCCCAGGCCCTGCTGGCGGCGGTGTCGGCGGTGTGCGGCTCGCGCTTGGTGGTCGGCGTGACGGCGCAGTGGCGCGAGCCGCTCGTGCTGTGGCAGGCGCTGGTCGGCGCGCCCTCGACCGGCAAGACGCCCGCCCTGGTGGCGGCGCGGCGCCTGCTCGGCGCCGTCACGGCGCCACCCGATCCGCCGGTGAGCGAGGAGGCGGCTCGCGGCGAACCGGTGCTGACGCCATGGATGCTGGATCGCGGCCTCTCGCGCTGGTTCGACGATTGCGACTGGCTCGGTGAGATGTCTCGCGACGAGGAGGGCCGTCCCTTCGTGGTCGGCGGATGGACCGGCGATCCGTCGCATTGCACCGAGTTTCTCGACGTCGGCAAGCGCAACACCCGCTGGGCCCGATCGGTCTTCGGCACCTTGCAGGCCGACCGGCTGGCGGAGACGCTGAGCGGCGTCGATGACGGCCTGTTGTCGCGCCTTCTCTATTGCTGGCCGGTGCCGCGGCTCGACGCCCGGCTGGACCGCGCGTATGGCGACGGCGAGACGGTGTCCCGGCTGCTGCAGCGGCTGGTCGATCTGCCCGGCACCATCTGCGAGCCGGCCACGCTTGCGCTGCAGGACGCGGCCGTCGATCGCCTGCAGGCGCTGCTGCCACAATTGCGGGCGTTCATGCGCGATGCCGACGGCGCGGAGGCGGCGTGGATCGGCAAGGCGGCGGGCACCATCGTCCGCCTCGCCGGGCTGCTCAGCCTGATGGACTGGGCCGCGGGCGATTCCCGGGAACCGTGCACGACCGTCGACGAGCAGCACGTTGAGCGCGCGCACGCGCTGTGGAGCGACTACTACTGGCCGCATGCCCGGGCGGTGTTCGGCCAGGCGTCGCCGACGATCGCCGAGCGGCGGGTCCGGCGGGTCGGCCGCTGGCTGCAGCGCACGCGGCCGCAGACCGTGTCGCGCGAGGAGGTGCGCCGCGAGGCGCTCTGTCAGGGCGTGGATGCCGACACGGCCGAGGGCGTGATCGAGCAGCTGGAGCAGCAGGGCGTGCTGCGGATGCTGGAGCCGCAAGCCAACCGTGGCGGCGGTCCGCGCCGGCGTCGCTGGCAGGTCAATCCGGGGCTATGGGCGAGTTAGCGCTGTTAGCGCTACTGCGCTACCCCGTCGGGTCGCCGGAAATGCTTCCAAGGATCGCGCATGAAATCGAGCCGCGCCTGCGGCTGGGTCGCGGGTTCGACCAGGGGCAGGGCGCCGCGCCGCTGGTAGAGCATGTCGCGCCGACGATCGGAGTCGTTGCTCGAGACGCCGTGGATCAGGAAGCCGTGTGCCACCACGAGGTCGCCCGGCTGCAGATGCGGCACCGCCATCGGTGCGCCTTTGGCCAGCAACGCGCGCAAGGTGGCGAGCTTCACCTCGCCCCAATGGGAGTCGTCAGGCTGTTGCCGGAAGGCTTCGGCGAAGCGCTCGTGCGATCCGGGCAGGACATGCAGGCCGCCGGCGCTGTCGGACTCGACCGGCGTGAGCGCGACACCGAACAGCAGGTTGAACACCGCGAGCGACGGGCCGCGGCCACCGTCGATGTGGAAGTGCTTGCCGACCCCGCCGTCGGTTTTGTAGCCCGGCAGGGTCGCGGCGAGCTGCAGGCGGTCGCCCAGCCGCACCGAGTCGAGCAGCGCCTCGGCCAGGGGATCGAAGATCCCGGCGGCGATCGACAGGAAGGCGGGATGCTCGCTGCGATGGATCTCGCGCCACAGGTCGGTCGTGCCGATCTTCCAGCCGCCGTCGGGATGGCTGTCGTTCAGCTGGGCGGCCGCCTCTTGAGCCGCGCGCAAGCACGGGCCCGCGACCGCGCCGGCGACGACGGTGTAGCCTTGCCCGATCAGCTCCTGCCAGTGGGCCGTGCCAAACATGGCATCTGGTTACCCCTGCAGAAGCTGCTGCACCAGCGCCTCGCAGTCCCGGGTCACGGGGCTCGCGAACCAGCGCTGCGCGTTGATCTCGGGATCGCCCGAGTAGAGCCGTTCGTAGAGGCCGGCGCGGGAGCCGAACTCGGTGCCGGTCATGTCCCAGGCGAGCTTGACCAGCTCCAGCCGCCGCCTGGCATCGATGTTGGGCCCGATCAGCCACTGGTCCATCAGCGGCCGGACGTCGGGATGGGCGTAGTCGGCCTCGGTCATCGCCAGCACGCCCGAGCCCGCCGCGATGCGCAGCACGTCGGCCGCCTTGGTGTTGGCGTAGGGGAAGAAGAAGTTGACCGCGGCATTGGCCGGGCTGCCGATCGCCTTGGCCTCGCTGAGGCCATCGCCCTGAATGCCGGTCTCGCCGCGCTCGAAGGCCTCGACGCGGCGCAGCGTGTCGGCGATCGCGCCCGAGCGGATGCCCTCGGCGATGGTGACCAGGGCGATCAGCTCGCCGATCGCCGCCTGGAAGCGCGGCAGCTTGTCCCGGCCGTTGGCCTTGGCGATCGCCGTCGCCATGCCGGCGAGAAAGCGCAATTTCATGGTCGAGCGCGTGCAGGCCTGGATCGAGGTGTAGCCCGGCCGCACGCGCAGCAGGTTGTTGTAGGCCTCGAGGTCGCCGTCGATGACGACCCGCTCGTTGGGCACGAACACCTTGTCGAACATCAGGATGGCGTCGCCCTCGTCGAAGCGGCTGCTGAGCGGCCGGTCGAACGCGCTATGCCCTTGGTGGAAGCTCTCGCGCGCCAGGGTGGTGAGGCCCGGCGCGTTCATCGGCACGACGAAGGCCAGCGTGTATTTGTCCTCGCCGGCCTTGCGCGGATAGTAGGGGCCGACGTAGCACTCGTTCGACACCGGCGCGAGCGTCGACAGCATGCGGCAGCCGCTGACCACGATGCCGTCGTTGGTGCGCTCGACGAGATGCACCGCCTGCGCCGGCGCATCGAGGGTCGAGCGGTCGGACTGCGGATCGATCAGCGCATGGGTGACCTGGGCATCGGTCTCGCGGCACAGCTCGACGAGGCCTTGCGCGCGGGCCGCCGCCTCGGTGCGGCCCATCAGGCGCAGCGCCACGGCATTGTCGACCAGGAAGCCCGACATGAAGTCGGTCAGCCGGCCCATCAGGCCGAAGGTCCGGAGCGCCCGGAGATGGAAGCAGCCGGCGAGCTGCTTCAGCTCGTCGTGCGTCTTGGCCTCGAGGTAGGTCTTGCTCACCGGGTCGCCGGTCGAGGGCGAGCGGTAGGTGAGGATGTCGCGATATTTCGGATCGTGCTGGTCGTCGTGCAGCCCGGCGATGGTGCCGATGATGCCCTGCAGCGGCGGATAGGCCGTCACGTCGGTCACGACCTTGCCGTCGATATGGAGCTTGCGGCCGTCGCGCAGCGAGTCGACGTATTGCTTCCCGGTCTTGATCGGCATGTCCCGTCTCCTGGCCGTCATCCTCGCGGAGCCGGGCTTGGATTCCATGGTGGAATCTGAAATGTTCGCGGGGCGAACATACCCATGACGCACCGTTCCGTCCGCTCCCTGTCGCGCGGGCTGGCGCTGATCCGCGAGCTCAATGTCAGCGGGCCGCTCAGCGTGCTGCAGCTCGCCCAGTCGAGCGGCCTCCACCGCACGACCTGCTACCGCCTGCTGCAGACCCTGCAGGCCGACGGCTTCGTGACCTTCGACCGCGCGAGCGCCGTGTTCGGCCTGACCGCCCAGGTGCGGACGCTGAGCGAAGGCGTCTCGACGCGCGACCTGTCGAGCCAGGCGGCGCTGCCGCCGATGTTCACCCTGCTCGACGAGGTCTCGTGGCCGAGCGACTTCGGCGTGTTCGACCAGGGCACCGTCCTGATCCACGAAAGCACGCATTCGTTCAGCCCGCTGGCGGTCCATCGCTCGATGGTCGGCCGGCGCCGGCCGTTCGTGCGCAGCGCGCTCGGCCGCGCCCTCCTGAGCGCCGCGCCGCCGGCCCTGCGGCGCGAGATGCTGGAGATCGTGGCCGCCTCGGTGCCCGAGGAGGCCGCGATGGCCCGGGATCGCGCGCTGATCGACCGGCTGCTGTCGCGGACGCGCAAGGCGGGCTACGCCGCATCGATCGGCGAGACGGAGGCCGGCATCAGCGCCATCGCCCTGCCGATCGAGGGCCGGCCGGTGCTGGGCGCGCTCAACCTGGTGTTCTTCAGCTCGGCGATGACGCCGGAGGTCGCGGCGCGCCGTTACCTGCGCAGCATGCGGAAGGCCGTGCAGGCGATCGAGAGGCGCTGGCAGTCATATTCCTCTCCCCCGTTAGGGGGAGAGGCGAGGTGAGGGGGAAGTGAAGGCCGTGCGTAACCCCCTCACCCAACCTCTCCCCCTAGCGGGGGAGAGGAGAAGAGGCGCGCGCCTGCGCCGCCAGCCGCACCGGCGCGTTGACGGCGCCGTAGCCGCGATAGCCGACGCGCTGGACGATCTCGAAGAAGAAGCGCTGGTCGAAAGTCTCGGTGTAGACCTGCAGGTACTCGGCATCGCCCTCGCGGTCGTAGAGGATGTTGTGGGCGCGCAAGGCCATCAGCTGGTCGGGCGAGAGGTCGGTCTTGGCCTCGAGATCGTCGTAGTAATTCTCGGGGATCGGCAGCAGGCGCACGCCGTTCTTCTCGAGCTGCGCGACCGTCGCCATCAGGTCGTCGGTCGCGAGCGCGATGTGCTGCACGCCCGAGCCGAACAGCTCGCTGAGGAAGCGCGACGATTGCGTGCGCTGGCTCTGCGAGGCGTTGAGCACGAAGCGCAGCCGGCCGTCGGCTGCCTCGATCACCTGGCTGCGCACCAGTCCGCCGGGATCGGCGACCTCCTGCGGCGGCACCTTATCGAGGTCGAGCAGCGAGGTGTAGAAGAGCAGCCAGCTCAGCATCTCGTCGTACTGCATGGACTGCGAGATGTGGTCGACCCGGGTCAGGCCGGCCTCGTTGCCGCCGGCATCGCCGGTGGGCTCGAACTCGATCTCCCAGACGCGGCCGAGGTCGCTCGCCTTGTCGAGGAAGTAGATCAGGCTGCCGCCGACGCCGCGGACCGACGGGATGTCGAGCTCGCCCGGGCCGACGGCCTGGTGGAACGGCTGGTCGAGCAGCAGGGTCGCGCGCTCGAAGGTCCTGGCCGCGTCCTCGACCGCGAGGCCGAGCGCGCAGACCGCCGAGCCGTGCACGAGGTTGAAGGAATGGGCGAAGCCTTCCTTCTCGCGATTGACCACCAGGTTGATGTCGCCCTGGGTCCAGCGCGTCACCTGCTTGGAGCGGTGCTGCCCGGCGCGGCGGAAGCCCAGCCCGGCCAGCAGCGCCTCCAGCTTCGGCGCGTCCTGGTCGTCGGCCGAGAACTCGATGAAGCTCACGCCCTCGGCCCTGGCGCGCGGCGGCAAAGCGAGCCTGCTGGTGCCGAGCTGGTCCATCATGAAGCGCAGCGAGCGATGGCCGTCGATCGCCACGCTGTGCGCCGAGCCCGAGCGGAACTGGTCGTTGAAGATCTCGAGCGACAGGGCGTCGTCGTAGCTCGTCGACAGCAGCGCCTTCATGAAGTCGTTGACCGGCAGCTCGCCCTGGCCCGGGAAGTTGCGGAAGTGCCGGCTCCACGACAGGTAGTCCATCTGCAGCTTCGGCGCGTCGGCGAGCTGCACCAGGAAGATGCGGTCGCCCGGGATCGAGCGGATGGTCGAGAGATCAGTGCCGCGCGCCAGGATGTGGAAGCTGTCGAGCACCAGCCCGACCGCCGGATGGTCGGCGCGGCGCACCGCCTCCCAGGAATCGCGGTAGTCGTTGATGTGGCGGCCCCAGGCCAGCGCCTCGAAGGCGATGCGCAGGCCGCGCCTGGCGGCGCGCTCGCCCAGCTCGCGCAGGTCGGCGGCGGCGCGGTCGATGCCGCCCAGCGAATCGGGCGAGACGTTGCTGCAGATCATCAGGAGGTCGGTGCCCAGCTCCTGCATGACATCGAACTTGCGCTCGGCTCGGGCGAAGGCGCGTTCGCGCTGGCCGCCCGGCATGCCCTCGAAGTCGCGGAACGGCTGCAGGGTGACGATGCCGAGCCCGAGGTCGCGGCAGGCGTTGCGGACATCGGCCGGCGTGCCGTTGAAGGTGACGAGGTCGTTTTCGAAGATCTCCACCGCGTCGAACTTCGCCGCAGCGATGGCTTCGAGCTTCTCGCCCAGGGTGCCGCTGAGCGATACCGTCGCGATCGAGGTCTTCATGCGAGTCCTCCTGCGGTTCGACGTTCTGCTGCCGATGCAAAGGTGCGCTTCAGGCGCGCGATGTCGGGTGTCCTGCCCGAGAAATGGCGAAAGGCGTCGACAGCCTGATGCACGCACATGCCGGCACCGCCCATGGTGAGCGCCTTGCGTGCCTTGGCGGCCTTCAGGAACTCGGTTTCGAGCGGCGTGTAGATCACGTCGGCCACGAACTGGCCGGCGCGCACGACCTCGGGCGTCATCGGCAGGCCGGGGTGGCCCTGCATGCCGATCGGCGTGGCGTTGACGATGATGGTGGCCGCGGCCGCCGCCGGCTCGGGCGCGTCGAGCGGCTGCGCCCGTTCGCCCAGATCGGCGCAGAGCTTGCGCGCGCGGTCATGATCGCGGTCGTAGATGCGCAGCGACGCGACGCCGAGGTCCATCAGGGCGAAGGCCACCGCGCGGCCCGCCCCGCCGGCGCCGAGCTGCAGCGCCCATTGGCCGCGCGCGGCGTCCTTGCCGAAGGATTCGGCAAAGGCGGCGCGGAAGCCCGAGCGGTCGGTATTGTGGCCGGTGGTCCGGCCCTTGCTGTCGATGACGACGGTGTTCACTGCGCCGATCTGGCGGGCTTCGTCGGACACGTCGTCGAGCAGCGGGATCACCGCCTCCTTGAAGGGGAAGGTGACGTTGACGCCGGCGAAGCCCGCGCTGCGCGCCGCGGCCAGCAGCTCGGGCAGCGTGCGGCCGGGCAGCGTGTCGACATCCATCAAGTGGTAGTGGCCCGTCATGCCGATCGCGGCGAAGGCGTCCTCGTGCAGGGCCGGCGACAGCGACTGCTGGATGTTGGCACCGATCAGGCCGACCAGGATGCGGTTCATGCGGCCAGCCCTCCGCCCAGGAAGAGCTGGGCAATGCGTGGATCGGCGAGGATCGCGGCGGCGCGGTCCTCGATCCGGGTCTGGCCTTGTTCCAGCACTAGCCCGTAGTCGGAGATGGCAAGCGCCTGCCGCGCGTTCTGCTCGATCAGCAGGATGGTCATGCCGCCGTCGCGCAGCGCCTGCAGGATGCCGAACACCTCCTGCACCATGATCGGCGACAGGCCGATCGAGGGCTCGTCGATCAGCATCAGCTTGGGCTCGAGCAGCAGGCCGCGCGCGACCTCGAGCAGCTTCTGCTGGCCGCCCGACAGGGTCGAGGCCTGGGCGTCGGCCTTCTCCTTGAGCATCGGGAAGCGCGCCATCATCGCCGCCATGCGGTCGGGCAGGCCGGATTGGTCGGCCAGCGCCACGCCGCCCAGCTCGAGATTGTGCTTCACCGACAGCTCGGGGAAGAGGTTGCGGCCCTGCGGCACGTAGCAGACGCCGCTGTCGAGCATGCGGCGCGGGGCGAAGCCGGTGGTGTCGGCGCCGTCGAAGGTCACCGTGCCCGACCGCACGCCGAGCAGGCCGAAGATGGTCTTGAACAGCGTCGATTTGCCGGCGCCGTTGGGGCCGATCACGGTGGTGATGGCGCCGCGCTCGATCGTCGCGCTGAGGCCGTTGAGGATCGTCATCCGACCGTAGCCGGCGACGATGTCCTTGAGGGTGAGGATCGCGGCCATGTCAGTGACCCAGATAGGCTTCGATCACGGCGGGATTGGCGCGCACCTCGGCGGGCGAGCCCTCGGCGATGATGCGGCCCTCGGCCAGCACGATCAGGCGCGTGCAGAGCGACATCACGAATTCCATGTTGTGCTCGATCACCACGAAGGTGGCGCCGACCTTGTTGATGGCGGCGAGGCGGTCGCGCAGGCCGGCCAGCATGGTCGGGTTGACGCCGCCGGCCGGCTCGTCGAGCAGCACCAGCTTCGATCCCGACATGAAAGCCATCGCGGCATCGAGCAGCTTCTGCTGGCCGTAGCTCAGGCTGCCGGCGGTCTCGTGGGCGAGCGCGGCGAGCCGGAAGAACTCGAGCATGCGGTCGGCTTCGGGGCCGAGGCCGGCATCGCGCGCGCCGAACAGGCGGCCGAGCCGCGAGCCGCGATGCTCCTGGCCGGCAAGGATCAGGTTCTCGCGCACCGTGAGCCGGGGGAAGACCTGCAGGAGCTGGAAGGTGCGGCTGACGCCGAGCTTGTTCAGAGTCGAAGGGCGGAGGCCTGTGACGTCGCGGCCGTCGAGGGCGACGGTGCCGGCGCTCGGCAGGAGCTGGCCCAGGATGCAGTTGAACAGCGTCGACTTGCCCGAGCCGTTGGGGCCGATCACCCCCAGGATCTCGCCGTCGCGGACGTCGAAGCTGACGCCCTGCACCGCGGCCACGCCGCCGAACGCCTTGGAGAGGTCGCGGACTTCGAGGCGGGCCGTCATGGCTGCCTCTTGCGTACGAAGAACCGCGCCAGGCCGACGATGCCGCCGGGGAACAGCGCCATCATGATCATCACCAGCACGGCGTAGATCAGCAGGTACCAGGTCTCCCAGGCGCGCAGCCATTCGGGCAGCAGGACGGCGACACCCGCGCCGACGAAGGGTCCGGCGAAGGTGCCCGAGCCGCCGATCACCACCATCAGCATGAACAGCAGCGAGGGTCCCAGCGCGAACGGGCTGGGATCGATGAACTCGACCAGCGGGGCGTAGAGGCTGCCGGCCATGCCGCCATAGGCCGAGCCCAGCGCGAAGGCGAGCAGGGTGTAGAGGCGGACGTCGACGCCGAGGCTCTCGGCACGCAGCGGATTCTCGCGCAAGGCGGTGAAGGCGCGGCCCCACGGCGATTGCACGATCCACCACAGGATGAAGGTCATCACGGCGGCGATGGCCAGCACGAACCAGTAGAAGTTCTGGGCATTGCGCAGCTTCAGGCCGAAGACGATCGGCCGCTCGATGTCGCGCAGGCCCATGACGCCGCCGGTGATCGCCGTTTCGTTGCGGAACACCAGCCAGCACAGGACGGAGAAGGCCAAGGTGACGAAGGCGAGGTAGTGCTTCTGCACGCGCAGCGCCGGGAAACCGAGAGCGATGCCGATCACGAAGGTCAGCAGGCCGGAAGCCACGAACGAGAAGCCGAACGGCACGCCATGCTTGCCGGCGATCGCGGTGAGATAGGCGCCGATGCCGACGAAGGCTGCCTGCGCCAGCGTCTCCTGGCCGGCGTAGCCCACGATCAGGTTGACACCCATGGCGGCGATGGCGGTGACCAGCCACAAGGTCAGGATGTAGGTGCCGTAGCGCTTGAGGCCGGGATAGGGGACGCCGAGTCCGGTGAGGTCCGCGGGAACGAGCGCCAGCACGATCAGCAGCGCGAACGCGATGAGGAAGGTCCTCATATCGCGCGCTCCTCTTTGCGGCCGAGTAGGCCCTGCGGGCGGAACAGGATCACCAGCACCAGCAGGATCAGCGGGATGGCCTGGCGGTAGGCGGTCGAGACATAGGCTGCCGCGAGATTGTCGAGTACGCCGACCAGCAGGCCGCCGACGATGGCGCCGCGCACCTGGTTGAAGCCGCCGACGATGGCGGCGACGAAGGCGACCAGCCCCAAGGTTTCGCCGTTGGAGAACTTGGCGAGGTAGATCGGCGACACCAGGATCGAGGCCATCGCCGCCAGCCCGGCATTGATCAGGAAGGTGTAGAGGATCATGCGCTCGACCGGCACGCCGAGGATGCGGGCGACCGTCGGGTTCTGTGCCGTCGCCTGCATCTGCCGGCCGGTGCGCGTGCCGGCGAGGAACCATTGCAAGAGGCCGATGACGACCAGAGCGACGACCAGGACGCCGATCTGGGCGAGCGATATCGTGACGCCGGGCAGGAGCGTGACGTTGCGGTCGGGCAGGAGCGTCGGGAAGACCTGCGCCTCGGCGCTATAAAAATCCTTCACCGACTCCTTGAGGATGATGCCGAGCGCGATGGTCGAGATCACCAGCGGCAGCACGCCGCGATGGAGCAATGGCCCGACCACGACGTAGCGGAAGGCCGCCCCCAGAAGCAGCATCGACATCAGGATCGCCACCAGCAGGGCGGCGAGGTAGGGGACGCCGAGCTTCATCGCGATCAGCGCGAAGAAGGCCGGCACCATGACGAATTCGCCCTGGGCGAAGTTGATGGTCTGCGAGGTCTGCCAGAGAAGCGTGAAGCCGATCGCCGCCAGCGCGTAGATCGCGCCGGTGGCGAGGCCGGCGATCAGGAGCTGGAGGAGATCGGTCATCTACCCGTCGGACGACGGAGCTACTTCTTCAGCTTGGGCAGCGTCTCCGTGATGACCTGCTTGCCGTCCTTGACCTCGCCCAGGAACGAGATGCGGTCGATCTCGCCGGTGTCGTCCCAGGTCGCCTCGATCAGGATGCCGGGCACCTTGTCGGGGGTGATGGTCATGCCGTGCAGCGCCGCGGCAATCGCCTTGCCGTCGAGCTTGCCCGCCTTCTCGGCCGCCGCCTTGATCATGTAGGGCGCGATGTAGCCCTTCACGCCGTTGTGGTCGGGCTTGGACTTGTACTTGGCCTCGTACTTCTTGCCGAACTCCTGGATCGCCGGGATTGGCGCATCGACGGTCAGGCCGACATGGCCCTTCACGCCGTTGGCCGCGTCGCCCGCCAGCTCGATCACCTTCTGGCCGAGCAGCGTGGTCTCGCCGATCAGCGGCTTGTTGAGGCCCTGCTTCTTGGCCTCGCGCAGGAAGCGGGCGCTCTCCTCCTCGTTGAGGTAGACGAAGACAGCATCGGCATTGGCGCCCTTGACCTTGATCACGTCGGCCGCGAAGTCGGCCTGGCCGGCCTCGGTGGAGACGTCGGCCACCACGGCGATGTCGCGCGCCTTCAGCTCCTTGATGATGGCGTCGCGGCCGCCCTTGCCGAAGTCGTTGTTGACGAACACCACCGCCACGCTCTTGGCCTTGACGCCGTCGCGCAGGTAGTTGGCGATCTTGGGCATCGATACGTTCTGGCCGAACGAGGTGCGGAAGATGTACTTGCTGCCCTGCGCCGTCAGGGGGCCGGCCTCGCCGCCCATGACCTGCGGCACCTCGGCCTCGGCTGTCATCTTGAGCGTGGCGCTGACCGAGCCCGAGTAGATCGGCCCGAACACCGCGATCGGCTTGTCGTCGAGTGCGCGCTGCATGGCGGCGCGCGCCTTGCCCGGGTCGCTGGCGGTGTCGACGAACTCGAGCTTGATCTTCTTGCCCAGGATGCCGCCCGCGGCGTTGATCTCCTCAACGGCCATGCTGGAGCCGTTCTTCCACATCGCGCCGACGGTGGCGCCGCCGCCCGACAGCTCGATGATGTTGGGGATGACGATGTCCTGCGCCGCGGCGCCGTGCGCCCACAGCCCGGCCGCGGCAAGGCCCGCGATTGCCCACTTCCAGCCCGTCATTTTTCCTCCACTTTTGCTTGTGCCTGACAAATGTACCGGCTGGTTCATTTTGTCAATTCGCTGTCCGATTCAGGGCCGGACATGCTGGAGGATCATTCCGACGATCTCTTTCCGGCGCGCTGTCAGTGCCTTTGGCGAACTCATGTCGCGCTTGAAGATGGTGGAGAAGGTCGCGCGGTTGGCGACGTTGAAGATGCCGAGCGCGCTGATCGTCATGTGCAGCTCGATCGGGTCGATGCCGCGCTTGAAGACGCCGGTCTTCTCGCCGCGCGCCAGGATGCGGCGCACCGCGTCGATCACCGTGACGTTGAGCTTGCCGATCGCCTTCGACCGCTTCATGTGCACGCCGTCCATGATGTTCTCGTTCATTACGAGACGCACGAACTCCGGATGCGCGTGGTAGTAGTCGAAGGTCGAGGCGACCAGGGTGGCGAGGGCCTGATCGGGCGGCTGGTGCTCGAGGTCGAGCGTCGACTCCTGCTGGCGGATCGCCGAATAGGCTGCCTCCAGCACCGCGAGGTACAGCCGCTCCTTGCTGCCGAAATAGTAGTAGATCATGCGCTTGCTGGTGCGCGTGCGCGCGGCGATCGCGTCGACCCGCGCGCTGCCATAGCCGCGCTGAGCGAACTCGGCCGTGGCGACCTCGATGATGTTGCGCCGGACACCCTCGGGATCGTTCTGGCGCTTGCGGGTCATGCCTTGCCGCTGACTCCCGCCTCGGCGAAGGTCGCCATGCCGTTGTGGCAGGCGCAGGCCGCCTTGAGGATCGGCACGACCAGCGCGGCGCCCGAGGCCTCGCCCAGCCGCATGTCCATGTCGAGCAAGGGCCGCTGGCCGATCTTCTCCAGCAGGCGCGCATGGCCCGGCTCGGCCGAGCGGTGCGCTACCTTGCAGTGGTCGAGTGCTCGCCGGTCGGCGGCGAACAGCACCGCGGCGGCGGCTGTGCAGGCGTAGCCGTCGAGCAGCACCGGGATATGACCCATGCGCGCCGCGAGGATGGCGCCGGCGATGGCCGCGAACTCCTCGCCGCCGACGGCCGCGAGCAGGCTCAGCGGATCGCGTGCCGCGATGGCATCGCGATGGCGGGCCAGCGCTTCGTCGATCACCGCGATCTTGTTCTTGAGCGCGGCGCCCTGCACCCCGGTGCCGGGGCCGGCCCAGTCCGCACCGCTGCCGCCGAACAGCGCGGCGCAGAGCGTGGCGGTCGTCGTGGTGTTGGCGATGCCCATCTCGCCCAGGCAGAGCACGTCGATGCCGGGCTCGGCGGCCATCATGCCGTAGGCCATGGCGTTGGCCGCACGCGGCTCGCTCATGGCGGGGGCCTGGGTGAAGTCCTCGGTCGGGTGCTCGAGGTCGAGCTCGTAGATGCGCAGGTCGGCGTCGATCGCCCCCGCGAGCTGATTTATGGCGGCGCCGCCCGACAAGAAGTTCTTCACCATCTGGTGGGTGACTTCCGGGGGGTAGGCCGAGACGCCGCGGCGGGCCACGCCGTGGGTGCCGGCGAACACCGCGATCCGCGGCCGCTCGATGCGGGGCTGGGCGCGGCCCTGCCAGGCGGCCAGCCATTCGGCCAGCTCCTCCAGCCGGCCGAGCGACCCCGGCGGCTTGGTGAGCTCGGTCTGGCGGGCCACCACCTTGGTCTGCGCCTCCAGGTCCGGTCCCGGCAGGTCGCGCAGGATCCGGCGCATTTCCTCGAAAGACGGGGCAGCAGGGGCGTTCATAGCGGGCGCGGACCATCCTATATTTGTCCCACCATGACCAGCCCCAACGACTTCTCGAGTGCCCGCCCGTCGTCCTTCGACGACTGGCTGCAGGCCTTCAAGGAGCAGGCGACCTTCTTCACCGGCATCCGGCTCGAGACCGGCATCCCGCGCTGGCCATTGGCCGAGGTGCTGCCGGTGCTGCCTTTCATCGGCGCGGCGGTCGGGCTCGCGGCCGGGCTGGTGTTCGCGATCATGCGCGGCCTCGCGGGGCCGGGCTGGCTGGCGGGCGTGCTGGCGGTCGTCGCGTCGGTGCTGATCACACGGGCTCTGCACGAAGACGGCCTCGCCGACACCGCCGACGGCCTCGGCCCGCACGCGCTGGAGCCGGCGCGGCGGCTGGAGATCATGCGTGACAGCCGCAACGGCACGTTCGGCGTGCTGGCCCTGGCGCTCACCGTGCTGGTCAAGGTGGCGTGCCTGGCGCAGTTCTCGGGCGCCACCGGCCTGGTGGTGCTGATCGGCGCCCACGCCGTGTCGCGCGCGGCGCTCGCTTATCCGCTGCTCGCCTATTCGCCGGTGCACGCCGACGGGCTGGGCGCGCAGGCCGGCAAGCCGACCGACAACGATGTCTGGCTGACCATCGCCATTGGCGTAGGGCTCGCGTTCATCCTGCTGCTGGGCAAGGGCTTCTTCGTCGCCATCCTGGCGCCCGCGGCATCGGTCGCCGCCGCCTGGTTCGCGTCGCGCTGGATTGCGGCGCGGCTGGGCGGCTATACCGGCGACACGCTGGGCGCCGTGCAGCAGAAGGCGGAGATCGCCTTCCTGATCGTCGCAGCGCTGCTGCTGTCTCATTAGTCAAAGGAGTTGTCATGGCGCTGGCGCCCAAGAACACGGGACTGGTGACGCGTTGGTGGTGGGTGCGTCACGCGCCGGTGCCTAATCCCGAAGGCCGCTGCTACGGCCAGTTCGACAAGGATTGCGACGTCAGCAACGAGGCGCTGTTCCAGCACCAGGCCAGGATGCTGCCCAAGGGCGCCGTCTGGTACTCCTCGAACCTCTTGCGCGCGCGCAAGACCGCCGAGCATCTCGGCCGCGCCGGCGCGGAGTTCGGCGAGGTGGTGATCGATCCCGATCTCGCCGAGCAGTCGTTCGGCGACTGGCAGGGCCTGACCTATGCCGAGATCACGGCGATGCCTAACAACGGCCATCTGTTCTGGCTGGCGCCGCCGGAGTTCCGGCCGCCGGGCGGCGAGAGCTTCAACGACCTGCGCGATCGCACCGTGCGCTCGATCGAGCGGTTGACCGACAAGTATCGCGGCCGCGACATCGTGGCGACGGCGCATGGCGGCACGATCCGTGCCGCGCTGGCGCACGCCTTCGACATGCATCCCGAGGCGGCGGTGCGCTTCGAGATCGAGAACGTGTCGATCACCCTGATCGAGCATTTCGAGTTCGCCGATCCGGCGCATGCCTGGAAGGTCGCCTTCACCAACTACATGCCGCGCGAGATCGTGGTCGCCACGCACGGTGGCGGCGGCAGCAAGGCATGAAAAGCAAGGAAGAGCTTGCCGCCGAGCAGGCCGCCTACTGGAAGGGCGCCGGCGGCACGATGTGGCTCGGCGCCTACGATCGCATCCAGCGCGGCATCGCGGGTTTCAGCGATATCGCGCTTGCGGCAGCAAAGGCTGCGCCCGGCGAGAAAGTGCTCGATGTCGGCTGCGGCACCGGCGGCACGACCGCCGAGCTCGCCAAGGCGGTCGGCGCGACAGGCCGCGTGCTGGGCGTCGACATCTCCGAGCCGCTGATCGCGGCGGCGCGCGCGCAGGGCCTCGGCAATGCGACCTTCGAAGTCGGCGATGCCACGGCCTATGCGTTCGAGGCGCAGTCGTTCGACCTGGCCTTCTCGCGCTTCGGCGTGATGTTCTTCGGCGACCCGGTCGCTGCCTTCCGGAACATCCGCCGCGCGATGAAGCCCACGGGCCGGCTGGTCTTCATCTGCTGGCGCACGCCACCGGAGAATCCCTGGGCCGCGGTGCCGATGCGCGCTGCCCAGCCGTTCCTGCCGCCGATCGAGCGCCCGGGCCCGGAAGAGCCCGGCCAGTATTCCTTCGGCGACCGCGCGCGCGTCGAGCGCATCCTCGGCCAGGCCGGCTTCGGCGGCCTGTCGATCGAGCCGGTCGACCTGATGCTGAACCAGGGCAAGGACATACCGTCGGTGATGCAGAACATCGGCGACTTCGGCCCGCTGGCTCGCGCCTTCAAGGACGTGGCGCCCGAGCAGATCGCCAAGGCGAAGGACGCCATCGCCGAGGCGCTCAAGCCGCACGTGACGCCGGACGGGGTGAAGCTCGCCGGGGCCTGCTGGCTCGTCCGCGCCCACACCTAATGGAGCACATCAGGGCCTTCCCGCTGCCGCCGGTGACATTGGTGCTGGGCGGCGCGCGCTCGGGGAAAAGCACGCACGCCGAGAAGCTCGCCACCGGCAACCTGAACGGCGGCGCGCCACAGCCCGCGGTCTACATCGCCACCGCCCAGGCGGGCGATGTCGAGATGGCGACCCGCATCGCCGTCCATCGCACCCGCCGCGGCTCGAACTGGAGCACCATCGAGGAGCCGCTGAAGCTCGACGAGGCGCTGAGCGCAGCGGCCGGGCAGGGCCGGCCGGTGCTGGTCGATTGCCTGACCCTGTGGCTCTCCAACCTGATGCTGGGCGGCGGCGACGTCGACGAGGCGACCGACGATCTGGTGCGAACCCTCGACGGGCTCGACGTGCCGGTGGTGCTCGTCAGCAACGAGGTCGGGCTGGGCGTCGTGCCCGATACCCCGCTCGGCCGTGCCTTCCGCGACGCCCAGGGTCGGCTGAACATGCGGATGGCCGGGCGGGCCGACCGAGTCATTTTGATGACCGCGGGCTTGCCGCTCGTTTTGAAGGACCGGCCGGCCCCAAAATCGCCCTGAAACGTGCTATGATTCGGCTGTCGTGGCCCCAAAGGCGCTCCCTCGGCGTCGGTCGCGATCCAAAAAGGAGCCGAAAACGATGCTCGATCGCCGATCCGTGCTGGCCGCGACTGCGGCCGCCTTCCTCCTGCCGACCGCCGCGCGCGCCGACGCCAAGCGCCAGTCGCTGGTCGACCAGAGCCTGAATTCCGCCCGCAAGGTGCTGAGCGGCAAGGACTATCCCGACACGCTGAAGCTGATGCCCAAGGCCCGCGGGGTGCTGATCATCCCCGAGCTGGTGCAGGGCGGCTTCATCATCGGTGCGGCCGGCGGCCGGGGCGTGCTGATGTCCCGCGGCAACCCGGGCAACTGGAGCTATCCCGCTTTCTACGGCATGGGCTCGGGCAGCGTCGGCCTCCAGGTCGGCGGCAAGGTCAGCGAGATCGTGTTCATCATCCTGACCGAGAAGGGCCTGCAGGCGATCCTCGACCACAAGTTCAAGTTCGGCGCCGAGGCCGGCGTCACCATGGTCGCGGTCGGCGCCGGCATCGAGGGTGCCAGCACGGCGGCGCTGGGCACCGACATCGTGGCCTTCGCCAGCTCCAACGGCCTGTTCGCCGGCGCCTCGCTCGAAGGCTCCTACATCGACGCCGACAACGACTGGAACGCGCTCTATTACGGCCCCGGCGCCAACGGCAAGGCGATCGTGGTCGATCGCCGCTACACCAATCCCGGCGCCGAGCCGCTCCGGCAGTTCCTCGCCAAGTGGTAGCGGGCTAACCCGCCGCGAACAGGATGCAGCGCTCGGGCCGGATCGCGATCCAGGCCCGGTCGCCCGGCTGGGCGCTGACCGACGGGTGCACGACGGTGCGCAGCAGCGTCGATCCCAGCCGCAGCTGGTATTCGCTCATCCCGCCCTGGAAGACGACGCGCTCGACCGCGCATTCGATCGCCCCGCCGGCGGGGTCGAGATGGGTGGTCACGTCCTCCGGCCGGAAGATGACGTCGACCGCCGCGCCGGCCGACAGGCTCGCGCGTGACGGCACGCGCATTTCGACGGCGCCGTCGGCCAGCACGACGGTCGCCAGGCCGTCGCCTGCCTCGATGACCCTGCCGCGCAAGAAATTCGCGCTGCCGAGGAAGTGCGCGACCGTGCGGTTGTCGGGCTGGCCGTAGACATCGCGCGGCGCGCCGCTCTGCACGATGCGGCCGGCCGACATCACTGCGACGGTGTCGGACATCGCCAGCGCCTCGGACTGGTCATGGGTGACGTAGAGCGTGGTTACGCCGGTGCGCTGGATCAGCTCCTGCAGCTCGAAGCGCATCTGCTCACGCAGCTTGGCGTCGAGGTTGGAGAGCGGCTCGTCGAGCAGCAGCAGCTTGGGCCCGCGCACCAGCGCGCGGGCGAAGGCGACGCGCTGCTGCTGGCCGCCCGACAGCTTGGTCGCCTGGCGATTGGCGAAGTCCTCCATGCCGACCAGACGCAGCGCGTCCATGACGCGGGCCTTGATGTCCGGTGCTGCCAGCCGCGGGCGCCGCACCTTGAGCGGATAGGCGACGTTGGCGAAGACGTCCATGTGCGGCCAGATCGCGTAGGACTGGAAGACCAGCCCGATATCGCGGTCGAAGGCCGGCGCATGGATGCCGCGCGCCGTGTCGGTCACGATCTCGCCGCCGATCGCGATCGAGCCGCCGTCGGGCTCCTCGAGGCCGGCGACGCAGCGCAAGGTCGTCGACTTGCCGCAGCCCGATTCGCCCAGCAGCGTATAGAAGCCGCCGGCCGGAATCTCGAAGTCGATGCCCTTCAATGCCTGGAAGCTGCCGTCGGCGGTGGCGTAGGTCTTGGTGAGGCCTCGGACGGTGAGCATCAGCTCTCTCCCTGGCGCGACAGCAGCTGCCGGCGCAGCACGAAGATCACCGGCGTCACGAACAGCAGGATCATCGTGCCGACGGCGGCGGCCTGCGCGGTCTGCCGGTCGGCCTGCAGCTTCCACATGATGACGCTCAGCACCCAGTTGTCCTGCGACTGCAGGATCATCGGGATGGTGAACTCGCGGAAGCCGACGATGAACAGCAGCAGGAAGCTCGCCATCAGCGACGGCGCGAGCAATGGCAGCACCACGCGGCCGATCGTGTCGAGCCAGCGGCCGCCCGAGGCCAGCGACGCCTCCTCCAGCTCGGGATGGATCTGGATCAGCGCCGCCCGCGACAGCCGGGTCGAGACGGCGAGGCGATAGGAATAGGCGAGGATCAGGATCCAGACCGTGCCGTAGATGCCGATGGGTATCGTGAGATGCAGGACCATCACGGCGAACCCGGTGATGACGGCCGGGATGCCGATCGACAGGAAGCTCACCACGTCGAGCGCGGCGCGGCCCGGGAAGCGCAGGCGCAGGATCTGCCAGGCCAGCAGCGCGCCGATCAGGGTGATCAGGGCCGCACTCAGGCCGGCCACCACGAAGGTGTTGCGCACCGCCGGCCAGAAGCGGTTGTCGGCGAACAGGGTCTTGTAGGCATCGAGCCCGAGGCTGGCGTTGCTGCCGCCCGTGAAGCTCGTCCAGACCAGCACGACCGCCGGCAGCAGGGCGGCGACCAGCAGATAGAGGCCGACGAAGGCCAGCGCCGGCGTGCGCCAGCGGCCGAGCTTGTAGCGCGTCGGGCGATAGCCCTTGCCGGTCACAGTCACGAAACGCTCGGCGCGGCGGATCAGGTGGTTGTAGACCAGCAGCAGGGCGATGGCGGCGACCAGGAACAGCAGCGCCACGGCCGCGGCCTTGCCGTAGGCCGGCAGCTCGTCTTCCGGATTGAGGTCGAAGTAGAGCCGGGTGCTGAAGACGTTGATGCGTGCCGGGAAGCCGATGATCAGCGGCATCTCGAACTGCTCGAGCGCCACCAGGGTGGCGAGGATCAGCGGCGCCAGCACGCCCGGCCGCAGCACCGGCAGGGTGACCCGGAAGAAGGTCGTGAACGGCCGCGCGCCCGAGGCGCTGCTGGCCTCTTCCAGTGCCGGGTTCATGGTGCGCATCGCCGCCCCCAGCAGCAGGAAGACGAACGGCACCGAGGCGATGCCCTGGCACAGGATCAGGCCCGGCATGCTGAAGATGTTGATCGGCCCGTTGCCCTCCAGCCCGAGCACGGCGCGCAAGGCCACGTTCACCCAGCCGGCGTTGGGCGCGAACAAGAGCGTCCAGGCGAAGGCCATGACGATTCCCGGCACCAGCAGCGGGAACAGGATCACCGTGAAGATCGTGGTGCGCCACGGCAGGTCGGTGCGTTCGACGAGCCAGGCCAGGGTGAAGGCGGTGAAGAAGGTCACCACCACCGAGCCCAGCACGAAGATCGCGGTGCTGGGCAGCACGGTGGAGAGCAGATTGGTGCGGAGATAGACCTCGACCAGGTTGTCGAAGGTCCAGTGGGCGCCCGGCTCGAACGGCAGCAGATCGCTCGGGCCCCGGAAGGCCGTCGACAGCAGCGCCAGCAGGGGCGCCATCACCAGGTAGAGCGCTGCGAGGGCGGCCCCTGTGACGGCGATGCCGCCGATCCAGCCGAGTTGGCCGCGCCGCTTGCGGCGCGCGACGGGAACGGCCGTTGCGGGTTCGGCCTGGACCGCCATTGCTAGCCCTTCACCTAACCCTGGCCGCGGACGATCGACATCAGCTTGCGGTAATACTCGGCACGCTGGTTCATCGTCTCGACATCCTCGTAGATCACCTTGGCGCCGGCCGCCTTGATCTGTTGGGCGAGCGGCGAGTTGGAGTTGGTGCGGATGTCGGCCTGGCCGGCCTGCGACTCGTACAGCATCTTGGCTTCCGGCGAGATCAACCAGGCGATCAGCAGCCGCGCCGCGTTGGGATGCGGCGCCTGCTTGACCTGGCCCAGCACGAACTGGGTTGCCGGCACCATCTCCATGATGCGGTAGCCGACATTGAGGCCGTCCTTGTTCATCAGGAAGCCGCCGCTGACGCTCTCGGCCACCGCGAGCTGGCGCTCACCGGTCTTGAGGAAGTTCGACACCGGCGAGGTGGTGATCAGGAGCTTGCGCTGATCGATCAGCGTCTTGATCCACTTCTCGGTGCGCTCGAGCCCCCAGTCGATGGCGAGATAGCCGCCGAGGCGCGGCAGCAGGAAGCTGTCGGACACCAGCTTGTCGTTCCACTTGGCATCGAGCAGCCCGTCCCACTGGCGCGGCACCTGCTCCTCGCTGAGCTTGGCCTTGGCGTAGAGCGGCGCGTAGACGTAGTTGTGGTTACAGACCGCCTCGCCGTCCCAGAAGATGTCGCGATCCTGCGCGCCGTACTGGCGCCAGTCCTGCTTCACCAGCAGGCCGCGCTTCTGCACCTCGAGCGTGCCGCCGAGGGAGAAGGTCCAGACGTCGGTGGCGTAGCGGCCGGCGCGCTGCTCGGCGATCAGGCGCGAGCTCGCCTGCTGGTCGCCCAGCCAGGTCACCTTGACGGCCGGGAAGCGCTTGGCGAATTCGGCCGGAATCCATTGCACCGACGGCGCGCCGGGCGCCCAGATCGTGACCTCGCCCTCGGGCTTGGCCTTCTCGTAGAGCTCGGCGAGCTGTGGCGAGACGCCCTGCGCCGGCTGTGCCGAGGCGCTTCGAATCCAGGGGGCGCCGAGCGCCAGCGCGCCGGCGATGACGGCACGGCGCGACGGGCGGACGGAATTGTCCTGCATGACGTGTCCTCCTTGTCTTTCATTTCGCGCGCGCCGCTTGTCTCGCGGCGTCGCGCATTCTTCTTGGCCGTCGTTACTCGGCGGCTTGCAGCAGGAAGCCGGCCGGGCTCTGCGCCTTGCGCAGTTCCTCGGCATAGGCATCGAGCCAGTCGACCTTGTCGGAGCAGACGAACGAGCCGCCACGCGCACCGCGCGTCAGCTCAGGCCGGTCGACGGTCGCCGGAACGCTGCCGTCCTTCTGATGCGCCTGCGCGGCGGCGATGATGCGACGCCGCGTGATGGCGATCATGCGATCGCTGACCGCGAGGTTCTCGAAGCTGCGATCGACGATGCCTTCTTCGGGGCCTTCCATGCTCTCGACCATCGCCTGGTCCTGCTGGCCGATGCCCTGGATGCCGGAATACGACTTGCCGCTCGCCTGCTCCTCGCGGTCGATCAGGTAGTCGTTCTCGCGGTTGCCCTTGAGCCGCCAGCGGCCGAGCCAGTCCGTGGTGTCGGGCAGGTAGCTCATGGTCGGCGCCGCGCCCGGGATGAAGCTGCCGTCCTTGAGCGTGCGCAGGGCGATGTCGCGTTTCTTCCAGGCCATGACGTAGGTCATGGTGTGGCTGTCGTCGAGCGGCACCGAAAGCGTCGCCTGGATCATGTTGGCGAAGGTGCCGTCCGGCACCTGCGCGAAGAACGGAAAGATGAAGTGGGCGAAGCGGTGGAAGTAGTTGCCTTCGTCGGCCGGGCGATAGGCATCGTACATCGTGCCCCAGTCGGTCTCCTTGACGTGGTAGCGCGGCGTGCGGTTGAGCAGGCCGTAGCGATGCATGGTGTTGGGATCGACGTCGTCGGGCTGCACGGCGCCGGCATGCAGGAAGCCGAAGTGCGAGGTATCGATGTCGCCCTCGAGGCTCTGCAGCCAGTTGCAGTCGCGCATGTGGCACATGACCATGCGCTCGTCGTCGGGAATGCTCAGCACCTCGAGTGCCGGCAGCGGCGGCGGCACCTGGCGTTTGCCCATGTAGACCCAGACCAGGCCGCCCTTCTCGGCGACCTTGTAGGCCTTGGCCTTGACGCGATCGGTGAAGCGCGCGTCCTCGGGCAGGTTCGGCTGGTCGAGGCAGTTGCCTTCGACGTCGAACTTCCAGCCGTGATAGGCGCAGCGCAGGCCGCCCTCTTCGTTGCGGCCGAAGAACATCGAGGCGCAGCGGTGCGGGCAGCGATGATCCAGGATGCCGATGCGGCCCTGGCTGTCGCGGAAGGCGATCAGCTTCTCGCCCAATAGCTTGATCCGTGTCGGCGTGGCGTCGGGCTTGAGCTCGTCCGGCAGGCACGCCGGGACCCAGTACTCGCGCATCAGCTCGCCCAGCGGGGTGCCCGGACCGACCCGGGTCAGGATGTCGTTGTGCTCCATCGACAACATTCCGGCGTTCCTCCTAATTTTCGTACGTTGACCGTACGTTAGTACGATTATAGCGCGACTGGCCTTCGACTACGACTCGACTCTCCTTTTCAGCGCTTCGTTCATCGCAACGAAGCCTTGCTCGGTACGCGTGAGCATGCCGGCGAACAGCGGCACCAGCAGGCCGCTGAAAGTCTCGCCGTGATGGAAGCGGCAACCCGCTGACGTGGCTTCGAGTCGGAAGCCGTGCTCGCCGTCGAACAGGCCGGGCACGAGCACGCGACCGAGCCAGCGCAGCTCGCGGTTCGGCTCCGCCGCGCGCACGGTCGGCTTGAAGGTCATCGCGCTGCCGCCCGGTGGCTGCACCGTCACTTCGAGTCGCGCGCCGACTTTCGCTTCGCCCTGCAGGCGGCGGATGAACGGGTTCCAGTCGGGATAGGCGGCAAAGTCGATCAGGACGCTCCACACCGCCGCTTGCGACGCGGCGATGTCGATCGCGGTGTCGATGCGCCTCACGCCGTCGCTTTGACGCTCGGCCCGATGGTGAGGGCGGCCTTTGTCTTGGCCTTGACCTCGTCGACGGTCACGCCGTCGGCAAGCTGGATGAGCGTGACGCCGCCCGGCCCGTGCTTGTCGATCGAGAACACGCCGAACTCGGTGATCACCATGTCGACCACGCGCCGGCCGGTGAGCGGCAGGGTGCATTCCTTCAGGAGCTTCGACTGGCCGTCCTTGGAGACGTGCTCCATGGTGACGATGACCTTCTTGACGCCGGCGACCAGGTCCATGGCGCCGCCCATGCCCTTCACCATCTTGCCCGGGATCATCCAGTTGGCGAGGTCGCCGTTCTCGGCGACTTCCATCGCGCCCAGGATCGAGAGATCGATATGGCCGCCACGAATCATCGCGAAGCTGTCGGCTGAGCTGAAATAGGACGTGCCCTTGACCTCGGTCACGGTCTGCTTGCCGGCGTTGATGATGTCGGCATCGACCTCGTTGTCGTAGGGGAAGGGGCCGACGCCCAGCATGCCGTTCTCCGACTGCAGCGTGATGTCGACGTCTTCCGGCACGTAGTTCGACACCAGCGTCGGGATGCCGATGCCGAGATTGACGTAGAAGCCGTCCTTCAGCTCCTTGGCGGCGCGCGCCGCCATCTGATCGCGGGTCCAGGCCATGGTGTGACTCCTAGGCTTTGCGGATGGTGCGTTGCTCGATCTTCTTGTCGTACGGCGCGCCGCAGAAGATGCGCTTCACGTAGACGGCCGGCGTGTGGATGTGGTCGGGATCGAGCTGACCGACCTCGACCAGCTCCTCGACCTCGGCGACGCAGATCTTGGCCGCGGTCGCCATCATCGGGTTGAAGTTGCGCGCGGCCTTGCGGAACACGAGGTTGCCGGACTTGTCGCCCTTCCACGCCTTGATCAGCGCGATGTCGCCGAACAGGCCGCGCTCCATGACGTATTCCTCGCCGTCGAAGGTCTTGGTCTCCTTGCCCTCGGCGACCTGCGTGCCGACGCCGGTCTTGGTGTAGAAGGCCGGGATGCCGGCGCCGCCGGCGCGCACACGCTCGGCCAGGGTGCCCTGCGGGTTGAATTCGATCTCGAGCTTTCCTTCGAGGTAGAGCTTGGCGAAGGTCTTGTTCTCGCCGACGTAGGAACTGATCATCTTCTTGACCTGTCCGGTCTCGAGCAGCAGGCCGAGGCCCGCGCCATCGATGCCGGCATTGTTGCTGACGCAGGTCAGGCCCTTCACGCCCGAATCGCGTACCGCCTCGATCAGCTTGTCGGCCACACCGACCAGGCCGAAGCCGCCGCACATCAGCATCAGGTCGTCGCGCAACAGGCCGTCGAGCGCCGATTTCGCGTCCTTGTAGACTTTGTTCGCCATGTACCCCTCGTTGCCGTCCGATATGCGGGACGGCCCGGCGGACTGTCAATGCGGCCGGTTCAGGCGGCTTTCTTCCCGTGGTGACTGTGCAATTTCGCGCCCAGCGCGCGGCGAATGACGTTGAATTCCGGGCTGGCGACGTCGCGCGGCCGCGGCAGCTCCAGCGCATTGTCGCTCTCGATGCGACCGGGGCCGGGCGTCATCACCACGACACGGCCGGCGAGGAAGATCGCCTCCTCGATCGAATGGGTGACGAACACCACGGTGAGGCCGGTGCGCTCCCAGATCTCGAGCAGCTCGTCCTGCAGGCGCTCGCGGGTCATGGCGTCGAGCGCGCCGAACGGCTCGTCCATCAGCACCAGCTGGGCGTCGTTGGCCAGCACGCGGGCGATCGCCACGCGCTGCTTCATGCCGCCGGAGAGCTGGTGCGGATAGGCATTGGCGAACTTCTGCAGGCCGACCAGCTCGACGAACTTGTCGACGGTGGCGTTGACCTCGCTCCTGTGCAGGCCGCGCGAGGCGGGGCCGAAGCCGATGTTGTCGCGGACGCTCAGCCACGGGAACAGCGCGTAGTCCTGGAAGACCATGCCGCGCGTGGGATCGGGCCCGTCGATCGGCTTGCCCCACATCAACGCCTGGCCGGACGAGGGCTGCTCGAAGCCCGCCATGATGCGCAACAGGGTGGACTTGCCGCAGCCCGAGGCGCCGATCAGGCAGACGAACTCGCCCTTGGCGATGGTGAGGTTGGCGCCGGCGAGGGCGTGGATCGTCTGGTCCTGCAGCTTGAAGACCTTGTCGACGCCCTTGATCTCGATGATCGGGAACTCAGCCATGATGGGTGGGGCTCCAGCGCAGCAGGCGGTTGCCGATCACCACGACGACGCGGTCCGAGAGGTAGCCCGCGACGCCGATCACGATCATGCCGCAGATCACGAGCTCGGTGCGCGACAGCGTGCGGCCGTCCATGATCACCGCGCCCAGGCCCTGCGGCACGCCGGTCATCTCGCCGACCACGATCACGAACCAGGCGAGGCCCAGCCCCAGCCGCAGCCCGGTGAAGATCGACGGTGTCGCGGCCGGCAGCACGACCTTGAAGAACTGCGCGTTGCCCTTGCAGCCCAGCATCGACGCCGCCTCGAACAGCTTCGGGTCGACCGAGCGCACGCCGAACACGGTGTTGAGCAGGATCGGATAGAAGGCGCCGAGGCAGACCAGCGCGAAGGCCGACTTGGCGCCGAGGCCGAACAGGATCATCGACAATGGCAGCCAGGCCGTCACCGGGATCGGCCGCATCAGCTGCAGGAAAGGATCGAGCACCATGCGCGCCGCCGGGATGCGGCCGATCAGGAGGCCGATCGGCAGGGCGAACAGCGCCGCCAGGGCGAAGCCGCCATAGACGCGGCTCATCGAGGCCAGCAGGTGGGTCACCAGCGTCGCCGAGTAGGCATCGTCGTAGATGCCGCCCCAGGCGAAGTCGACCATGTACTCCGCGACCTGCGCGGGCGTCGGGATCAGCCGCGTCCACTGGTTCACCGTCGCCACCTGCCAGAAGGCGAGCAGCAGCAGCGGCACGATCAGCGCGAGCGCCGTCGGCTTGAGGCGGCGCCACACGAGCATGGCTCTAGCTGTTGGCGAGCTCGTTGGAGAACTTCGGATTGAGGAAGGTCTCGAACTTCGGCAGCGCCCGGATCTGCTTGAGGTCGAGCATGTGCTGGGCGTAGGTCTTGGCCTGCGTCTGCACCTTGTCGTCGAGCTTCCAGACGTATTCGACGTTCTTGGCGCCCAGCGCCTGCTCGACGGCGGCGCGGTTGGCTCCGAGCTTCTGCACCGTGGCGTCGACCACCGCCTGGGTGTTGGCCGACATGAACTCCGCGGCCTGGCGCTGGGTCTTGAGCATCGCCTTCACGAGGTCCGGGTTCTTGGCCACCGTCTCCTCGTGGGTGCCGAAGATCATGTTCAGGCCGCCCATCGGCGTCGAATAGGGATACTCGACGAGCTGGCCCGCACCCGAGGTGATCGACAGCGCCGGGCCGGGCTCGGCGCCGACATAGGCGTCGATGTCGCCGCGTGCCAGCATCGCCGGCATCTCGCCGAACGGCACGCGGACGGGCGTGATGTCCTTGACCGTCAGGCCCTCCATCCTGAGTCGCTCGAAGATGAAGACCTCCTGGGTGGAGCCCGGCCAGATGCCGACCTTGTGGCCCTTGAGATCCTTGATGGTCTTCATGTCCGAACCGGCCTTGGAGATCACGCCCATGCCCTTGTTGGACAGGGCGCCGACCACCACGACCGGCTCGCCGACCGCGCCGCCCAGGATGGCGGCGGCGATGCCGAAGGTGCCGAAATCGACCGACTTGGTGACCACGGCGTTCTTGCCGTCGGTCGGGCTGTCGAACATCACGATCTCGATCTTGGTGCCCTCGGGCGCGAACTTCTCGTAGAAGAACGGCGGCATCGAATGGACCAGCCGCAGGCAGCCCATTTTAACGGTCTTGCCCTGTGCGCGCAGGATCTGTGGCGCGGCGAGCGTGCCGGCCGCAGCCAGGCTGGCGCCGAGCAGATGGCGACGACGGATCATGATGGGTCCCTCCCTCGGGGACCTCTGTCTGCAACTCGCGTGCCAGTTCCGGTGGCCAGTTCCGTGGCCAGTCAGCGCCGCGGGATGCCCATGCGTTGGCGATAGGCCTCGACGTCCCGCCAGGGCACGTCCTGCGGATAGCAATAGAGGTCGCGCGGATGGGTGGCGCGCTGGCTGTAGGCGCTCTTCTCGGCGCACTGCTGGCCGCGGTCGTAGGAATAGGGGCAGGGGCAATAGCCGCTGAAGCGGGCGACCGAGTCCTCGACCAGGATGCGGCGGATCTCGTCGTCGCGCTGGGCGAGCGCCGGCGCGCTCCAGAGCAGCGCCGCGGCGAGGAGCCAGCGCCTCACGCCAGCAGCAGGAGCTGCCGCGTCAGTTCCCCGTCCGCGTCGCGCAGCTCGTGGGTGATGGTGAAGTGGTCGGCGCCGGCGACCGGGATCAGCGCGCCGGGCAGGTGCTCGGCCGAGCGCCGGGCGTGCAGGGCACGGCTGTCGGCGACCAGCGGCGGCAGCTCGGCGGTGCCGTAGGTGATGGCGAGCGGCTTGTGGACCATCGGCAGGCGCAGCGGCGACAGCGCGGCGATCTCGTCGTCGCTCAGCAGCAGCTTCTCGTTGAGATAGGTGTCGCGGATCGGCCCCAGCTCGAAGACGCCGGAGATCGCGAGACCGGCGCTGACTCGCGGATGGCCGAGGCACTGCGCCGTCAGATGCCCGCCCGCCGACCAGCCCGACAGCACGACCTTGCCGTTGATGCCGTGCGCCGCCCCGTTGGCGGCGAGCCAGTCGAGCGCCGCGTTGATCTCGGCCACGATCTCGCTGAGCGTGGCGTCGGGCGCCAGGGTGTAGCCCGGCAACGCGGCCGCCCAACCGTGGGCGTAGGGGCCCTCGATCAGGCTGGCGAACATCTCGCGGCTGTTGCGTTGCCAGTAGCCGCCATGGACGAACACCAGGCACGGCGCGTTGGGATCGGCTGCGGGGAAGAGGTCCCACTTGTTGCGCTCGTGCGGCCCGTACGGCAGGTCGAGGTGCTTCGGATGAGCCGCGCGGAAAACCGCCGACCTCTCCTGGCGCGCCGCATTGAGCTCGGCCGAGTTCTTGACCGCGTCGGTGTTGTTGTAGGCCGCGTCGCGCTCGTCGCGGCTCATGGTTCCCCAGTTCATGACCGGAGCTTATCGGGCCGCTCTGGATTTCTCCAGAATGACCACGGCGATGGCGACGATGACCAGCGCCGTTCCGATCAGCAATGGGGCGGTGATCGGCTCGTCCACCAGCACCACCGAGGAGGCGATGCTGAGCAGCGGCACGCCGAGCATGGCCATCGAGCCGACCACCGGCGGCAGGGCGCGGTTGACCGAGACGGCGGCCCAGGTGGCGATCGGGCCGGCGAAGGCGCCGATATAGATCAGGCCGATCCAGAGCTCCGTGGCATGGATGTCGAGATGGCCGCGCGGCTCGACGAAGGGGGTGACGATCCAGAGCAGGAGGGCGGCGACGCTCATCTGCCAGGGCAGGGCGTCGAGCGGGGCGATGCGCCAGCGATGATGGCGGATATGGACGATGGCGATCGCCCAGGCGAAGCCCGACAGCAGCAGCCAGACATGGCCCCAGATCACGGCCTGGTCGTTCCAGTCGAAGCGCGGCGGGTCGGCCAGCACGACGATGCCGGCGACGCCCAGCAGCACGCCGAGAAAGGCCCGCCAGCCGACCGTCTCGCCGATCAGCAGCGACAGCGGCACCACCCACAGCGAGGCAGTGTAGGCGAGCACGGCAGAGCGGCCGGCCGGCAGGCTCTGCATGCCGAGGTTCGAGAACGCGAAGAAGCAGGCGAGCTGCAGGGCGCCGACCGACAGGATGATCGGCCAGTCGGCGCGCGGCGGGAACTTCAGGCGTCGCAGCAGGGCCAGCACGATGAAGGCCACCGTCGCCGACAGGGTGGCGCGCGCGGCCGCGAACCAGAGCGGTGAGGCGCCTTGCAGGCCGATCTTCACCATCGGCCAGCTCAGGCCGAACAGCACGATGTTCAGGCCGAGCTGGAGGTACGCGGCGCGAGGTGTCGAGGAAGCGGTCATGGTCTTCCGGACCGCGGGCCTCCAGGCCCGCTCATGAGTCCGAGGCGGACCTGGAGGTCCGCGGTCCAACGATCCTTAAGCCCGCTTCTCTTCCACGTCGGACAGCGGCACCGGCAGGCGCGACAGCATCTCCTTCGGCACGACCTGCCAGAACTTCTCGACCTCGCGGTTCCAGTCGTTCAACAGGCGCGCGCCGAGCGGCGACTTGGTCTCGGCGACATGCTCCTCGACCATCGCCTTGAGCACGCCGTCCCAGTGCGGATGGGCGAGGCGCTGCCAGGCGATCGTCTCGGGATTGACCTTGCGCTCGAAGACGCCCTCGGGGTCGTAGACGAAGGCCATGCCGCCGGTCATGCCGGCGCCAAAGTTCACGCCGACATCGCCCAGCACCACCGCCGTGCCGCCGGTCATGTACTCGCAGCCGTTCGAGCCCACGCCCTCGACCACCGTGTCGGCGCCGGAGTTGCGCACGGCAAAGCGCTCGCCGGCGCGGCCCGAGGCGAACAGCTTGCCCGCCGTGGCTCCGTACAGGACGGTGTTGCCGACGATCGCGTTGTGCTCGGGTACCAGCGGGCTCGAGACGGTGGGCTTCACCACGATGGTGCCGCCCGACAGGCCCTTGCCGACATAGTCGTTGGCGTCGCCGAACACCTCGAGCTTCATGCCGCGCACCGCGAAGGCGCCGAGCGACTGGCCGGCGGTGCCGCGCAGGCGCACCGTCACCGTGTCGGGCTGCAGCTCCGCCATGCCGTACTTGCGGGTGATCATCGCGGCAAGCCGCGTGCCGACCGCGCGATGGGTGTTCCGCACGCTGTACTGCAGCTGCATCTTCTCGCGATGGTCGAACAGGGGCTGGGCATCGCGGATCATCTGCGCGTCCAGCGTGTCCGGCACCTCGTTGCGGCCCTTGACCGTGCAATGCACCGAGCCCGAGCCGCCGTCGGCGCGCACCAGCAGCGGCGAGAGGTCGAGGTCGTCGAGATAGCGGGCGCCGCGGCTCACCTGCTTCAGGAGGTCCGAGCGGCCGACGATCTCGAGCAGCGAGCGGTAGCCGAGCTGCGCCAGGATCTCGCGCACCTCCTCGGCCACGAATGAGAAGAGGTTGACCACCTTCTCCGGCGTGCCCTCGAACTTGGCGCGCAGCTTCGGGTCCTGGGTGCAGACGCCGACCGGGCAGGTGTTGGAATGGCACTGCCGCACCATGATGCAGCCCATGGCGATCAACGATGCCGTGCCGAGGCCGTATTCCTCGGCGCCCAGCATGGCGGCGATCACCACGTCGCGGCCGGTCTTGATGCCGCCGTCGGTGCGCAGCAGCACCTTCTCGCGCAGCCGGTTCAAGGTCAGCACCTGGTGGGTCTCGGAGAGGCCCATCTCCCAGGGGATGCCGGCATACTTGATCGAGGTCTGGGGCGAGGCACCGGTGCCGCCGGAATGGCCGGAGATCAGGATCGTGTCGGCCTTGGCCTTGGCGACGCCGGCCGCGACGGTGCCGATGCCCGAGCGTGCGACCAGCTTCACGGTGACGCGCGCCTCGGGGTTGATCTGCTTCAGGTCGTAGATCAGCTGCGCCAGATCCTCGATCGAATAGATGTCGTGATGCGGCGGCGGGCTGATCAGCATCACGCCCGGCGTCGAATGCCTGAGCTTGGCGATCATCTCGCTGACCTTCAGCCCGGGCAGCTGGCCGCCCTCGCCGGGCTTGGCGCCCTGGGCGACCTTGATCTCGAGCTCGCGGCAGTTGTTGAGATACTCCGCGGTGACGCCGAAGCGGGCGGAGGCCACCTGCTTGATCGCCGACGAGGCGTTGTCGCCGTTGGGCCGCGGGCTGTAGCGCGCCGGATCCTCGCCGCCTTCGCCCGAGTCGGACTTGGCGCCGATGCGGTTCATGGCGATCGACAGGGTCTCGTGCGCCTCGGGGCCGAGCGCGCCCAGCGAGATGCCGGGCGCCACCAGGCGCTTGCGCAGCTCGGTGATCGATTCGACCTCGTCGATCGAGATCGGCTTGCGGTCGGCCTTGAAGTCCAGCAGGTCGCGCAGGTTGATCGGCGGCAGGCGGCGCACCGCCTCGCTGTACTTCTTGAACTTGGCCAGGGACTCGGTGTTCACCGCGTCCTGCAGCATGTGGATGAGGTTGCCCTCGAAATTGTGGTGATCGCCGCCGCGGCGGTACTTGTAGAAGCCGCCGATCGGCAGCGCGATCACGTCCTCGTCGAAGGCGCGCGCATGCTGCTCGGCGATCTTCTCCTGCACGCCGCGCAGCCCGATGCCCGAGATGCGCGAGGGCATGCCGGGGAAGAACTCCTGCACCAGCGAGCGCGACAGGCCGACCGCCTCGAAGTTGCAGCCGCCGCGGTACGACGACAGCACCGAGATGCCCATCTTGCTCATGGTCTTGAGCAGGCCCTCGTCGAGCGCCTTCTTGTAGTTGGCGAGGCACTGGCCGAGCTTTCCAGCACATTGGGATCCTAAGCTTAGAATTCCACGTGGACAAGTTGTCGCG